>JAABUX010000666.1_pt1 | contig 56588 bp, 73 predicted proteins | sample 5561851 | NCBI WGS metagenome assembly JAABUX01 (sample SAMN10711883, study PRJNA513361) | rock metagenome | isolation source: Antarctica rocks | place: Antarctica: Victoria Land, Richard Nunatak red sandstone | collected 2016-01-03
TATGCACCACGATCATGGAGAGGCAGTTATGTTTGATGGCCTCGCGGAACAACTCGCCGACGCGCACCACGGCCGTGTTGAGCGAGCCCTGGTAGATCACCGGCGAGGCAATCACATGGTTTTTGGTCATGAATCACTCAATCCGGTGTGCGTTACCAACGCGATGACAGCGTAGCGCCTCCGTGCTATTTATAGTCCGCGCGCCCATTCCCCTCGTCTGCCCCTCCTCGACCACGACTAACTCCACCCAGCGGACAGCGCCCATTTTACCCCCATTTTACCGCCCCAAACTCCTTGCCAAACTAGCGCAAACCTGTTATCTTTAATATAGATGAGGTGAGCGGAAGTGGCTGGAAGGGTGAACGGGATGGGACGGTATGCGGGATTTGTGAGAGATAACGTCAGATGGGCCATTTACGGGCGCGCCGTGGGTACGGCCAGCAGGGGCAGGAGCAGGCCGCATAGCAATGACCGCCGCCCAGCGTTCAACGGGGCGGGGCATGAAAACGACAGGAGACTGAACACGATGAGCACACATGAACCACAAACCGCTACGCAGATGATGACAACGCAGGCGGCAGATGGAACGGTGATCGTGGTACGGGTGGACGACGGGACACCCGCGCCCTCCATGATCCCGCCGCGGTACGTGGGGGACAAGGCGGCGCTGTTGGTGGCGCACGGCGCGCGTGAGGTGTACGCGGCCGCGGGGATGGGCTGGGGGGCGCGGGAGCGCCGCTACCTGTTGTGCTATCGCGACCGGTTTGGCGATGAGCAACAGGTAGCGGTAGCCGACGCGGCCGCGTCCGCGGCTGCTCTGGACCACTCGCGCGACCACGGGGACGCCATTCCCGCGTCCGAGCCGGGGTCGGCGCTGACGCGGGATCAGCTGCGGGAGCGTGAGCGTTTGGACGACCTCCGCACGCGAGCCGAACTGGCGGTTTTGGATGCTCTCCAGGCGGCCCAACCTCTCAGCATCGACGTGCGGGGTGAGTCGTGTCCCATCGTGGACATCCGTTACTGGCGAAGCGGGTCGTCCGTCTTGGTCCATCATGGACCCCTCGACCGTTACCGCTGTCGTGAGTGGGTTGAGATGACCGAGGACGTGGCCCGTGCCATTTTGGAGACGGCCGCCGCGATGCATCGCGGCGGAAGGCGAAAATGATGAGTGAGCGAGACGAAGGCGAAAACGATGAGTGAGCGAGACGAAGGCGAAACCCTGGCCGGCCAGCGCGCCGAGGAGGATGCCTACCAGACCACCAAAGCGGTCATGGAGGCTCTGCGGCGGGGTGTGCCTGCCGAGGATATCGAGGCGGCGCTGGCAGGCGTGCCGGCTCCCAAGGGCCGTGAGCTGATCCGCTGCCGCTCCTGTGGGCAGGCGGGATACGCTGGGAGCTACCCGTTTTCGACCCTCGGCGGAGCTGACTTGTGCGACGATTGCGTGTAACGAGAGTGCGCAATAGATCGACCCGCTTGGCAATTGACCGGGTGGGGCATGGAAAAAACGGAGGATTTGTATGACACACGACGATGCGTCCAGGCTCGCGCGGCAGATTAACGACGAGACTGATGCTGACGCGCGCATGCGGCCCGCGCGCGGATGGGCGCACGAGGACGGGCCGTGGCTCATCCACACCAGCCGCACTGTTCAGAGCGGCTACAACGGTCGTCCCGACACGTCGGCGGTGACGGGTGACCTGCACAACGAGGCGCAGGTGACGATGTTCCTAGCGGCGCGCCGGACAACCGGCTAGACACGCTAATGGAACCGTTGACACCGCGTCGCCGCCTCATCGAGTCCCTGTTCGGCATCCTCGGCAGTGAGGAGCTGAGCATGGACACCGACGAGACCTACGCTGTCCTGGTCGAACTGATCGGCCGCCTGGACGGCATGGCCTATCGCGGCCACGTGGACCCGCGCCGTCGGCGGGAGACGGGGCGCGCGTTGCGCGAGGGAAGCGCAAAGATTAACGATGATATGAAAGCGTCGTGGAGGTGACACGTGACGGCACAACACGGCAGTGACGCGGTGGACCGCATCGCCTGGATCATCGCCGACGCCCTGTTTGGCGGATGGACGTATGACCAGGAAACCACGTTTGAGGACGTGGAGCGCATGAACAGCGAGGGGTGGACCGTCGCGTCGGCGTCAGGCGTCCCAGGCGCGTGGATAGGGACGGAGGGGCTGCAGCTCGATCCCGCGACCCTCCGCCGAGCGTACGACCTCGGCGCGCAGCGCGCGGATCAGCGCGCGGCAGGTGGACGCGATGGCCATGACTGACGATCCTGAACTGGCGCGCCTGGCCCTGGAGTACGTGGACGCCGTGCGCGCCGACGACGCCGTGGCCATGGCGCGCCTCACGGAGGAGGCGCGCGCCCGCCGCCGCGCGCTGTCGCCGCCGTCACGCGTGGACGCGGACAACAGCGCCTACCGCGTCGATCTGTACGAACGCGACGATGGCGCGCTCGTCATCGTGCGCCCCGGCGTCAGCCTCGCCTACGCAGTGACCGGCGCGGACGGGGAGTTCGAGATGGAGATCGTCGCCATTCTCAACGGCGACGCCGTGATCGGGGGACAGGTATCTCTGCCCGCCGCATGGTCCGATCTGACGCACCCGTCGATGCGCCTCATCGCGTCCTACGACGAGCTGAGCGGCGAGGTGACGGTGCAGCGCGACCCCTCATCCGGTCGGGTCCTGGCCGGCGTCAACGGTCGGCGCTACCTCGGCGCCGCGTGGATCGCGCGTCTGGAAGCCGGCGATGGAGATGGCCATGGATAGCGCCGATCTGCTGGCTGATCTGGTCACAACCGCTGAGGCTGCGGCCCTGCTGGGTGTTGTGCCGCAACGCATCCGCCAACTGGTGACGACTGGCCAGTTGGCGGGGGTCAAGCGCGGTCACACCTGGCTGTTCACCCGCGCCGCCGTGGAGGCCGTCAGGCCCGCATTGCGCAGGCGCGGGGAGCGCGGCACGGATCGGGCGCCGCGCAAAAAGCGGGCAAAGAAGATACCACGCCCCTTGCCAAACTAGCGCAAACCTGTCATCTTTAGTGTAGATGGGGTGAGCGGGACGCGTGGACGGACCGGGCCACATCGGGAGAGGAGGGGAGAGAACGATGAGGACGGCGAATCAGAGCACTAGTGTGTGGCGGGGTGACTGCTACAAGGTCGTTCGATCAACACAGACATATAGCGGCGACAGCACGCTGACGACCGATTATCGCGTGCAAAACTATCGCGACGGCAATGCCGGCGATGGGTGTTGCTATGATCGCGAGGGAGCTATTGACGCGGCGCAACGCGACGAGCGGGCCTGGTCCGCGCTGGGTTTTGTGGGGCAGGGGGAGATGCGACGCATGGAGGAGCGCGATCGCGAGCCGTTCGATCCCGCCGATTATGACGGAGACAACTAGCATGCCGCGCAAGCCGACTGGGCGTCGGCCTGGTCGTTGTCTCCGTCGGCGCTGATAAGGCGGCACGGAGCGTGTCGCGGAGGAGATGAGGAGGAGAGAGATGATGACAACCGACACGACAACCGCGTGTACCGTTAAGCCGGTTGCGTATCAAACGCGCTATGCGTTGAGCCCCATCCCGTTTGAGCGGGCGTGGACGCTCGCGGCAGACCACGGCCATGAGGGGGCAGACATCCTCGCGCGTCCGGCCAGGGAAGACGCCATCTAGCCCCTGCCCGTTCCCGTGCCGCCCGCGCCGCTGCGCGCGTGGACGGATACAGTGATTGCGGCCCTGTCCCACGCCGTCACGATGGGGCGAGAGTCATGGGTGGTCGGGAGTGACGCGCCGACCGTCATCAGTGGTCAGGTGGTCCACGAGACCACGACAGGCCGCTTGACGTGGACCATCGACCCCGCTGGCGCGACCGCCAGCGGGGTCAACCGCCCCGGGCCGTTTGGTGGTCCGGGCTCTCGGCTATGCCGCGCGGCATACCCTCTCCCCGGGAGGACCGTCTATATACATATATACTAGCGCGTTTCCGACGGACAATTCATAGTGTAAGGAGATGATTGTCGGGCGCCATCGTAACCGCTCGAAGGAAAGGCCGTCATCAATGGGGACGAGGACACGCCAGAGTGAGTGCGCCCAGGCCGCGCGTGAGAGAGCGCCTTTGACGTCCACGCAGGTGGACATCGCCCGGCGCCTCGCCGAGGGCCATCTGTACCCCCAAATCGCGGCAGACCTCCAGGTGAGCGTCGAGTACGTGCGCATCGTGGTGTCCCTGGCCTGTGGCCGCCTGGGACTCGTCGGGGACCGGATGCTGCTCGCTCTGTGGTATCGTGACCACGCCCCGGTCGGCGATCGTGCGGGTACGGCTGACAACGAACAACCGTTAGCGCGCGTGGAACGACAATGACGGCCGCTTCCCCGTCAGCGACAGGCCGCGCGGGGGGTCCGCTCGTGATCCCCGAGCGCGCCATCCAATCAGCTGTGATGCAGTATCTGCGTCTCCAGGGTTGGTACGTCTTCCGCCTGAACGCCGGGGCGCTCCCCAATGAGCGGGGGCGGTCAGTGCGCATGCTCCCCGCTGGCACACCAGACCTACTTGCCATTCGAGATGGTCAGTGCCTGTTTGTCGAGTGCAAGCGGCCGGGTCAGCGCCCAACCGACCGCCAGCGCGCGATGATGGCGACGCTGGAGGCGTTCGGCGCGCGCTGCGTCGTGGCCACGGGCGTCGAGGACCTGGAGCGTCAATTGGCGCGTGCTCAGACGGACGCCACGGACTAATGGCGAAGAGACGAGATACCGCCGCGCTTCAGGTGAGCGCGGAGAGGCGCGAGGCGGACCGTCTGGCGCTCAAGGCGGAGATAGAGCGGTGGTACCGTCTCAAGATCGAGCAGGTGGTCCACCCTGACGACGAGCGCAACCGATCGTATCGCACGCCCGGGCACGTCCAGGAACTGGGGACGGCGCGCGCGGGCTCCGGCAGCGTATGGGATTGGTTGGCTCCCCACGGCGACCGCGCCATCCGGGGAGAGCGGTTCGTCAAGGCAGCGCCGATTCATGTGCGGCCGTCGGCCGTCGTCCATCTGGGCGACGCGCCCCATGATCCTGCGCGCTTTGCCCGTGCCTGCCTGCGCTTACAACAAGAGGATCGCGCGCTCAGCATGATCTTCCACCTGGTGTGCTTCGACAGTCCCTGGAGCGAGGCAGACGTGGCCAGGGCGTGGAACGATGGGACGCCGCGCAATGGCTGGAGCCGGGCGCGGGTCCAGCAGCGGAAGGTCGAGGCCTGCGCGCTCATCCGCCGGTGGTGTGGCGTTCCTGACGCGGCCGCGCGGGCGGACGCTAGCGCGACGCCTGACGGGCCGGAGCATCAAAACATTGACAAGTAGCCGATTTGACGTATGCTATAGTCATCGTCGAGGTGCGCCCACCCAGCCTCACTCCTCCACAACACCCCTTTTTAACGGGCCGGCGGACGGTCAAGTCGTCCGCCGGCCCTTGCCTTTCCTCCCGATTCCTCATCGTGCATGGAGGTGCGCTATGGCCACCTGCCCACGAGGCTATTGGCGATCGTCCGCGCCGGCGCGCGTGATCGGAATGGACCACCCCGGCGACGGCCTGGACGGCGTGCTCGTCAACGGTCGTGACCCTGTTGCCGTGGATCGCGCTCACGCTCGCGCTCGTTTACAGGAGACGCGCCGACGGGAAAAGCAGGAACGCCAGCGCGAGGCCGCGCGGGATGGGCTTGGTTCCACAAGCGCCGCCACCATCGTCGGGGACAGTCGCTCATGCTGACGTACGTGACACCGGTTCATGAGGTGTTGGCGCCGGAGATCGCATTGGCGGCGGCCGTGGTGCGCCTCACGCTAGACGATCTGGCCTCGCACGACTATCAGCGGTCGGCGGCGCGCGACGTGCGGGCCGGCCGCTTGGAGCCGTGGGTGCTTATGCTAGAGGCCTATCCGGCGGTTGCTGAGCGGGCGCGCTGTGAACTGACCGTGGAGAGTGGGCGCGCCCCATGACTGTGTCGGGCGCGCGGGTCCTGCTCGACCTGGAGGGCCGGGAGGTAGGTGGGCAATGGACACGCAAGACCGTCTCTCTGAACGGGACCTGACGCCGACGGTCCATGTGACGGACAGGGGGCGGCGCATCCACGTCCGACTGACTGTCCCCGACCCAACAAGACGGCCGCACCCGACCGTGCTGCTCCGCGAGGCTTTCCCGCGGCATAGCGATGCGGTGTGGCTGCCGGCGCGGTCCTGCTGGTCGCTGCCCGGACACGATCGCGTCCGGGTGTGTGAGTGGGCGTCGCGATTGGGGTTCCGAGTGGTTGACGAGCAGGACGCAACACTGGTACGACAGACCTGAGCGGGACAAACGGGGACAAAACACGATGGGACGGACGAGCGATCCTGAGCGGGCCATCCGCCAGGCGAAGGTTCTGCAGCTTTTTGTGGCTGGCAGGAGCTACCGCGCCATCGCCGATGAGCTACACATCGACAAGGACACCGTGACCGCGGATATCCGGTCGCTCACAACGAAACTTGATACCTGGGCCGCCAATCAGCGCAAGCAGGCAACGGCGTTCGTGACGGCGACCTACCAGCGCGTGATCGACGAGGCCTGGGCGGGCTACGACGCGGAGTGCGAGCGGGAGCAGGCCTACCTTGCCGGCGACTATGACCGCGAGCACCAGGTCCCCGACCCCGATGGCGGGGTGCATCAGGAGCGGAAACCGCCGCCGTTCAAGAGTTTGCGCGTGGCCTGGCTGAACACGATCCGTGAGACGACGACGGCCTACGCCAAAATCGTCGGAGTGGACGCGCCTCAGAGGGTCGAGGTCTCCGGCAAGGACGGCGGGGCGCTGATCGTCCGGCAGTACGTGGGCATTGATCCCGACGAGGTGTAACCAAGACAAGAGGACCTGCGATGACGGTGATCGCGCGCTTTGAGCCGCGCGGCGCCGCCCGCGACCTCTTCACGTGTCGCGACCGTGAGGTGCTGCTGAGCGGCCCCGCCGGCACGGGCAAGAGCCGGGCGTGCCTCGAAAAGCTGCACCTGTGCGCCAGTCTCGCCCGCTACGCGGGCATGCGCGGCCTCATGGTCAGGAAGACCATGGTCTCGCTGACGGCGACCGGGCTTGTCACGTACAAGAGCAAGGTGCTCTCACCATTGGACGGCGTGACCTTCTTTGGCGGGTCCAAGGACGAACCGCCGGCGTATCGCTATCCCAACGGGTCGCGCCTTTTGTTGGGTGGCCTGGACGATTCGCAGAAGATCATGTCGTCCGAGTACGACATGATTTACGTCCAGGAAGCGACGGAACTGGGCCTTGGAGACTGGGAGAACCTGACGAGCCGCCTGCGCAACGGCGTGATGCCCTACCAGCAGCTGATCGCCGACTGCAACCCTGGTCCACCGACGCACTGGCTGAAGGTGCGGTGTGACGCGGGCGCGACGACGATGCTTGAGTCGCGGCATGAGGATAATCCGCGCTACTACGATGCCGCGACCGGATTGTGGACCACGGACGGTTTGGCCTACCTTGCGACACTGGACGCGCTGACGGGCGCCCGCAAGGCCCGCCTGCGGTTTGGACGGTGGGAAGGCGCCGAGGGTGTCGTCTACGAGGCGTGGGACGAGCGTCTGCACGTCATCCCGCGTGCCGATCTGCCGCACCTGCGGTACTACATCGCCTCAATGGATTGGGGCTGGACTAACCCTGGCGTTCTCCAAATATGGGGCGTGGACGGCGACGGGCGCATGTACCTCGTGCGCGAACACTACCGCGTGCAACAGTCCATCACTTGGTGGGCGCGGCTGGCGAAAGAGGAGCGCGACCGCTACCAGCTCAGGACGGTGCAATGTGACCCGTCCGAACCGGGCTTCATCGCCGAGTATCGCCGCGCGGGCGTCCCGGCCGCGCCGGCGTTCAACGGCATCCAACTCGGCATCCAGGCCGTGCAGGCGCGCCTCCAGCCAGCGGGCGACGGCCGACCCCGCCTCTACGTGGTGGAGGACGCGCTGGCGGAGCGCGACGCGCTGATCGCCGAGGACCAGCCGTCGTCGCTCTTAACGGAGCGGCCACGGTACGTGTGGGCGGCGGGCGCGGACGGCAAGCCGAACAAAGAGCAGCCCGTGGACGCTTTCAACCACGCGCAGGACGCCGAACGCTATGCCTGTGCCTACCTGGATCACCTCGGCGACAAGCGGCCGATGGAGGCCGCGGCCGGGGCGAAGCGCGCCGACTGGTAGCAACCAACAGGGCACGACACGGGCGACGTGGGGAGGATGAATGGCCGATCAGCTCACGGATACCGTCGTCATCCCCGGCAGCGGCGACGCCACGACGGGCACGGCCCAGCCCGACCGGACGGTGACGCTCACGGCCGATCCGCGCAAGGAGTACGCGGCGGGCACGGCGCAGTGGCTGGCCACGTCGCCGCGCGCCATGCCGTGGTCCATCGACGACCTGACGGACCAGTACGACGACGGCGTGTACGAGCGCATGCTGTTCGACGGCGTGATTTCGTCGTGCCTCACAATCATGAAGACGGCGATCCTGGAAGACAACATCAACCTGACGCCCGCCGTGACCGACAAGACCGATCCCCGGTACGAAACGGCCGTGCAATACCACGACTTCTGCGAGCGGACGCTGGCGGACCTGGAGACGCCGCTCTTCAAGGTGCTGGACAACATCTGCGACGCGCTGGCCGTGGGCAACAAAGTGGCTGAGAAGGTGTACGGCTACGACAGCACGTACACGGGCAAAACACAGATGGTCCTCCAAAGGATCAAGGTCAAGCCCCGCCATTCGACGGCCTTCGTGGTGGACGCCTATCGCAACGTGATCGGCATCCTCACGTTAGAGCCCGGCGTCGCCTCATCGCTGACGGGCTGGGGCACGCTCGTGTTGACCCCCGAGAACCAGGAAAATCTGAAGCCGCGCGACAAGTTCGCCATCCTCTCGTGGAAACCGAAAGACGAGGACCCGCGCGGCACGTCGATCCTGCGACCGGCCTACACGGCGTGGGCGCTGAAGATCACGCGCGTGTGGGACGAGTACAGCAAGTTCCTCAGCCAGTTTGCGACGCCCGTCCCCATCGGCTTCACGGACCCCGACGCCGAGCCGTACTACGACGCACAGGGCAACGAAATCACCGCGGCCATCGCGATGGCCAATGTCCTGTCGAACTACCGCAACGGCGCGGCTATGACGTTCAGCGGGAAGAGCCGGGTCGAAACGTTGTTTCCGGGCGGCCGGGGCGACGCCTTCCTGTCGGCCATCGACAAGTGCAACGGCGAAATGGCCGTGGCCATCCTGGGCCAGACGTTGGCGCAAGGGACGGGCCAGATGGCGCACAGTCGGGCGGCGACGCAGGTCCACGAGCGCGTGACGGATACCATCGTCAAGGACGCCAAGCCGTGGGTGGAGCACATGGTCAACCGCGACCTGTGCCGCGACATCGTGACGTGGAACTGGGGCAAGGCCGCTATGTCATTGGCCCCGGTGTCCTCGCTCGGCACAACGGAGCCGCAGGACGTGGCCAACAACGTCACGGCCTTTGCGCACGCGGGCTACCAACTGTCGCCCGTGCAGTTCGGCGACGTCGACGAGCTGGTGGGCCTGGAGCGGCGTGAGGCCGATGCCCTCCTGTTGGATGATCCGGCCGACTCTAGCGACGACGACTCCAGCGACGATCAGCAGGATGACGACGCGGATGCGGGTAGCGGATCGACTGACGATCAGCAGAACGACGCGGACGATCCCGACCAGGATGGCGATGATGACAGCGACCCCGCCGATGACACGGACGACGACGGCGGAAAGCGCCGTCAGCCTGCGCACCGTGGCGGGAAGGGTGGGAGGGACTGATGCGCGCGTACGATCTGGCTGCCTCCATCCCCTGGGCCATCACCCCGGAAGGCTTGCGCGGCATCCTGGAGATTGCCGAGGCGCACCTGTCGGCGTCGGCCGACCGCGCCGCGTGGGAAGAGCGCATCCAGGCCGTCGAAGCGCGCTTAGGGCGACCCCTGGACAACGCGCGCGAGGTGACGACCAGGGGCGGCGTCGCGACGATCCCCGTCACCGGCCCCATCTTCCGCTACGCCGACATGTTCACGCGCCTCAGTGGCGCTGTCAGCATCGAGACATTGGCGACCGACCTGCAGGCGGCGATGGACGCGCCCGCGATCCACTCCATCGTCCTGGCCATCGATTCACCTGGAGGTGAGGCGAACGGCACGCCTGAGTTTGCTGACATGGTGCGGTCCGCTGCTAACGTGAAGCCGGTCACGGCCTACGTCTCAGGGATGGGCGCGAGTGCCGCCTACTGGATCGCCAGCGCGGCTTCACATATCGTCGTGGATCAGATCGCCCTGTTGGGCAGCATCGGCGTGGTGCAACCGGTGCGCGATCCCAGCAAGGAACGCGCGGCGACCATCGACTTCGTTAGCAGCCAATCGCCGCGCAAGCGGCCCAACCCCACGACGGCCGAGGGGCGCGGCCAGATTCAGGGCATGGTGGACGCGCTGGCCGACGTGTTCATCGCCGCCGTGGCGCGCAACCGCGACGTCTCACCGGAGACCGTCGCCTCCGACTTCGGGCGCGGCGGCCTGTTGGTGGGGCAGGCGGCGGTGGACGTGGGCCTGGCGGACGCCGTTGGCTCCTACGAGCAGGTCCTGGCGGGCCTGATGGACGCGGGCGGACGCGCCCCCCAATTCACGGGCGCGCGCCTCTCGGGCGTGGCCGCACAATCGACTATCGCAGCAGGAGGGATGACCGTGGCAGAGCAACAGGACGACACGGCGGCAAAGGCCTATGCCAGTGAGCAGGCCGCCCGGCAGGCAGAGCAACGTGCCGCTCAACTGAGCGCGCAACTGGACCAGGAGCGCGCCGAGCGCGAGCGTGAGCGGGCGGCCTACGCCCAGGAGCGGCAAGCGCGCCAAGTGGCCGACATTACAGCGTCAGTGGAGGCTCTTGTCAGGGATGGCAAACTGGCCGTCCACGCGCAGGACACCGCCCGAACGCTCTTAATCCAGGCCATGCACGACGACATGCGCGCCGACGCCGATGGCTTGCCGCACAATGGACAAACGCGTGTCACGGCGCTCACGGCATTCCTGACCGCCCAGGAGCTGCATGGCATGGACCGGGAGACGGTTGCCGTCGGCGAGACGATCACGTTCGCGGCCAATCCGCCGACGTTGCCGCGTGGGCAGGCCCAGCAACTCAAGGACCTGGATCAGGTTGAGGCCAATGCCCGCGCCTACGCGGAACGGGCCAATCGCGCCGGCGCGCGGAAAGGGAAATAGGTAGCATCCGATGCCCACGTACGGCAAGCAGGTTTTGTATACCACCGGGCAACCGATCCTGGTGTCCGCCGATGGCTACCCCGAGTGGTTCACGGTCGGTGTGACCGTGGACTGGACCACGGTCCCCACGGCGCAGCAACCGACGACGCTGGCCGATGGCGTCGTGATCCCCCAGGGTCAGAAAGGGTTCCAGTACGGCCAGGTGCTGGCCCGCATCGCGGCGTCCGGCCTTTACGGCCCGTTCACGCCGGCGCTACCGGCGGCGGTGACGACCACGGCCGCGACCCTCGCGGGCGCCACAGTGCTCCCCGTTAGCAGCGCGGCGGGCATCCTGCCCGGTGACACGCTCCAGGTGGACACGGGCGCACCGCAGGAAAACGCCGTCGTCCTCTACGTCTCAGGGACGAACGTGACGCTGGCCGCGCCGCTCGCGAACGCGCACGGATCGGGCGTCGCCGTCGCCAAGCCCAACGACGGTCGGCAGGCGCTGGCGCGCGGGCAGGCCGTGATCCTGAACGAGAGCTGGCTCCAGTTGGGCGCCCTGCCCTTCGTGGCCGTCGCCGGCGATCACCCGCCCGTCCTGGAGGGCGGCCTGGTGTGGCAGGCGCGGCTCCAAGTGGGCGGCGCGAATCAGCCGACCTACGCCCAGTTCGAGGCCGCGTTCCCGCGCATTAGGTACGCGCACAACTAATTATCTTTTTGGTCCTGATAGCAGCCCGCGCCACGACATGGACGGGCAACGGAGGACACCGCTATGCCCGTCCCGTGGCAACCCCTGGAGGTCGTGCGCGTTAACCGCATCATGCAAGCGCTGCAGGATGTGCGCGAACTGCCGCAAGAACTCCTCTTTAGCTCGCGCATCCCGGACGTGCCGGCCGCCGACGCCGAGATCATGGTCCGCTTCATCGGCCGCGTGCAGATCGCGGACCTAGTGGCCGACGACCAGCGCGCCGTGATCTACAGCAACGGCAAGATGTCGTTCGAGTCCACGACCATCCCGAACCTGAAGCACGGCCGGATGATGACGCAGGAGATGCTCAACCAGCTCAACGCCATCATGGCGAACGGCGGCATCGAGAACGACCTGGGCCTGTTCTCGAACTACGAGAATAGGACCATCGACGAGCTGCTGCTCGGCATCAACCAACGCAAAGAGGCCCTGAAGATCGCGATGCTGCTGGACGGCTTCTCGTACAACCGCCTGGGCATCATCATGAACAACGTGAGCTGGGGCATGCCGTCCGATCTCAAGATCACCACCGCGGTTCCGTGGACCGATCCCGTCAACGGCACGCCCATCGTGGACATCCTGCTCGCCGTCCGGACGGCGCTCGTGCGCTACGGGCAGACGTTCGACCGCATGACCATGAGCCTGTCGGCCCTCAACTACATGACGCAGACGCAGGATTTTCTCTCGCGCGCTCGCCTGTACCTGCCGCAGGGCGTCGGTATCGGCGCCAACGCGATCCAGTTGCAAAACACCGAGTTCATCAAGAACCTGGCCGGCAGTATCCTGGGCATGAAAATCGAGACCTACGACGCGCGCTTCTGGAGCCAGGCCCCCGATGGGACGCTGGCCAGCACGCCGTTCCTCCCGATCAACAAGGTGCTGCTGACGAGCGAGGCCGACGACGGCAATCCGATGGCCTGGGACTTCGCCAACGGCATCGTGACCGAGACCGTGGTTAGCGACCTGGCCCCGACCAACATCATCGGACGCTTCGGCGGCCCGATGCGCGGCCCCGTGGCCTACGCGACGGCCACCTCGGACTTGAACCCGCCGAACATCACCTATTGGGGCGTGGCCCGCGGCTTCCCGCGTAAGCACCGCCTCCAGTCGTCGGCCGTGCTGACGGTCGGCGCGTACACCGACACGATCCCGGTCGGCCTGCCGTTCTAACGGCCGGTTTCGACATGTGACGCAGTAGTGCGCGCTCCATGGCTCCTAACGGCCATGGAGTGCATGCGCGGAACGGAGGACACCAGAAATGGCGGATATGTTGACCCGTCAGCAAATGGAGCAGGTGATCCGGGAGGGCGGCGCGGTGGCGCACCAGAACCGCCTCCTGACCTGCATTGAAGACTTACCGGACGAGATCGAGTTGGCGCAGGGCGACCAGGAGCGCATGGCCAACGCCACGGCGGCTATCGACCGGCAGATCGCCGAGTTGACCGCCCAGCGCGCCCGCGCCGTGGCCGACGCCGACCAGGCCAGCAAGGGCAAGGGCGCGAAGAGCAAACAGCAGCAGCAGGGGACCATCGTGTCCAGCGGGCCACAGACCGACCCCAACAGTGGCCAGCAAGCGCCCACGCCGCCCACGCCGCCCACGCCGCCCACCCCCCCAACATCTGATCCACAGCAACAGGAGACGTAGACCATGGCGCTGCCTCTCTACCCGCTGTCCACCGTGATCGACCCCGGCGTGCAGGCGGCCATCATCCTGGAGATCGGCGACCCCGAGGGCACGCTGCCCGCCGTGGTGGCGGAGGCGTGGACGGCCTACGCCGCCAAGGGCGTGCTCGTGCCCGAGCTGCAACGGCTGTACGCCAAGCGCGCCGGGATCAACGCCAAGCTGGCCGAGCGGCGCGAGGACGTGGACTTTTCGCAGGCTGGCGACCTGATGTCCAAGGACAGTCAGCGGTGGGTCCAGTTGGAGGGCATGCGCCTGGCCACGCAGGCCGAACTCGAGCGCGTGGAGCGCATCACGTTGGCCAGTCGCGCGCCCGTCGCCGTGCAAATCGCGCCCGTTCCGTTGTCGCCCGACGGGTACCGGCCGGAGACGACCGACCCGCGCCTCGTGGGCAGTCCCTTTTATCCGACGAGGCGGCGCTGGCCATGAGTGTCACCGCCCGTGCCCTGGCGCGCATGCGTGCGTCGTCGGCGCGCCGCTTGACGGACACGGTTATCGTCGCGCGCACGGGTGTGAGCGTCGCCTGTCGCGTGGCTGCCGACGCGGGCGCGGTGCATCCCGAGGGCGCGCCCGATCAGATTGAGCAGCGGCGTTGGGCCATCGTGATGCCGAACGGGACCGATGTCCACCAAGACGACGCACTGACCGTTGCCGGCCGGGGGACGTACTGGGTGGTGGAGACAATGCAGCCGCGCACCTACAGCACCAGCGCGGTTGCGCTGTGTTACCTACTCACTGACGCCTCTGGCGCGGCGACGGCACTCAACATCGGCGCCACCCTGAGCGTTGAGCGTCTGCAGCCACCCGTCGGCGGCCAGAAGGGGCGCACGCGACAGGTCATCGCGTCCAACATCCCGGCGCGCGTCCGGCCCGTGCCTGCCGAGGTCATTGACCGTGATTCCCTCAACAGTCAACAGGATCTGACACAGTTCACGCTCTACGATATTTTCATCAGTCAGCATCCGTTGCCCGATATCCAGGTGGGCGACGACCTGATCGACGCGACCAAGACGAATCCAGCAACGGGCCAGTTCACACACTACCGCGTCGATTACGTTGCTGACTACGGCACGGACCACCTGACGATTCGGGCGCGCAAGCAGTACACCCGGAGCAGTACGTAGCGAAGCGGCAGCAAAAGGACACGTGCGATGCCCCGCCTTACCCGTCAGGCCTGGCCGGTGCGAGCCGTGCCCACCGGCCAGGCCACGACGCATGGTCAGTCGCGTCAGGTTGGCAATCCTGCCGGCGTCGGCGGGAGCGGCGCAACGGCGGGGCCGTCCGTCGTGCCCACAAGCGCGATCGTGACGTGGAGCCCGCTGGTCAGGCAAGTCGTGGAGCCTGACACGTTGTACCTGCTCGACGGCGCGGCGGAGCGCACGTACGCCGCCGCCGGACCTGGGTTGGGCGGTCTTCAATTTGGCGTCAACTACGCGCCGGACACGCCTTTCGCGCTGGTCACGACGCCAGCGGGCAAGTATCGAGCGGGCATCAAGACAACCAACCCCGGACCTGATAAGGGCAGCGCCTGGATGCCATGCTTGGGGCTCATTGACCCCAACGAGTTTACCATCGAGGCGTGGTTCTGCGCCGACAGCGATTGGGCGTCCATCGTTCGCGAGATACCCCTGGAGTTTCACGGCACGACGGCCGCCCTCAAGATCGTGTTCTACGGCTCCGCGGTTATGTTGGTCGGCCCCACGGATGCCATGACTATCGTGTCCTATCCTGTGACCGTTGGTCAGTTTGTCGCCGGGACGTACTACTCCGTCGCGGCCACTCTCCTGGCGGGAACGGCGACGATGTACGTCGGCGGCGCACCCGTCGCGCGCGCGACGGGTGTTCCCCGTCTCCCACCGATCCGCGATGTTGGGTACAGTGATGGCCTTATCTTCAAGGGGCACTACGGCGCGGAGTCGTCGTCCCACGTGTGGCTATCGGACCTACGCGTTTCTCACCGTGCACGCACTCCCGGCGTCCCACTGACCGTGAGCAACGCGACGACGATCACGATCTCACCTCACAACCAGACCGGCTCCGTCGTGAATTATACGATGCCTGGTGAGGTATTCGGACCAACAACAACGGCGTCGGCGACTGTTACGCAGCGAGACGCGCCCGTGCGATCTCAACGGTACGACCACTTCATGGACGGGACCCCCATAAAGGGAGGCGGTACGGACGCAACGCACCCCACGCTCGGGCACAGCGGTCTCTATAGCTACAACTGGGCAACTATTGTTGACCCAACCGTGCTCTATTGCAAGGCGCACGGTCAGTCCCTGCACACGGACTTTTCATTTACGCCGACGATACTGGGCGGTGTATCGCCAGGAACGAGTGAAAACGCAACACCCCCCAACGATTACACTGCATTCGCGACGATCTGCAGTGATTTTGCATACCACATCTACGCGGAGATCGGCCTGGCCAATCTTACGTGCAGCTTGTGGAATGAGCCGAGCGGCACGTACTGGTCGGGGACGATAGGCGATCCAGCCGTTGCGCCAGCGTCCCAAGCGATGACAGGACCCAATGCCTCATACTTGGGCCTCTACGCCAAGGTCATGCCTGCTGTCAAAGCGATCTCTCCAACGATTTTGGTGGGGGGTCCCGAAGACAACGCCAGTCCCTCGATGCTGAACGCCACCATTGATTTCTGCACGACATTTGGCCTCCCTCTCGACTTTATCTCGTACCACGACTACAGTGGCGATCTAGGACAGGCTCAGGCGGTACGAGCTGCCGTGGACGCGCGCATGGTGTCACGCGGGGCACAGCCCGGCCTCCCCCTCTACATCGGAGAGTTCAACTGGAACAGTTCCAACCTGGAGACAGGTGTCTGGCGCGCGTACGACTACTTCCGCAACGACTTCGCGGCGGCGCACCTGGCCGCGACGATGATGACGTGCCAGCAGGTTGGAATACAGTACCTCTACTATACGTTCGGCATCCAAAGTGACGGGTCCAACGGATACGCAGCCTTGAGCCTCCAGACCTACGCCCACGGCTGGGCCTCCCGCAACGTCTACGAGATATGGAGCCGGCTCGCACCCTATCTCGTGTCCGCTGTGCAGGACACGAACGGACGGCCAGACATCTACTGCCAGGCATCTACTGACACGGCAACGGGGCGCGTCACGGTATTCCTCGCCCAACGGCGTTACCGCAAGGATGGTGACACGCCGGTCATCCTGTCGTTTAGCGGCTGGACGCCGACGACGATCAGCCAGCAGGTGATCGACGACAGTCACTCAAACTGGGCCGATACCAATGGAGCGACTGACGGCCTTCAGATCGTCACACCGCCGTCTATCGTTGGCAACGCCGTGACGATCACCATGCGACCGCGCAGCGTCGTGCTGCTCACGCTGAGCGGACACTAGGGGACAAACCATGCCTGCTCCGTTCATCTTCACAAACTTCGCGGGCACGCTCGCGGCGACTATCGACAGCATGACACCCTCGGGCGATGTGGGATTACCCTGGGTGCTCATACCAGAGTCAGCCGGTATGTCAGTCGTCTACAGCACAAATGGTTCCATCAGACTCAATCCGTCTGGCGGGTCGGGTTTAGCGGGATACATTGATACGGCTGTCCCCCCTCTGGCTGACTACGATATCACCTTCGGTGTCAATCCGCTGACAGTTAGCCAGCAAACACAGGCTGGTGCGATCTTTCGCTATGTTACGGGCCTCGGAAACGGGTTTTACTACCTGAGCTACTACAGCATCTACGGTGCTGCAAACGTCACGCTGAAACGCGTCAACAACACAAGCGGCGGGGGTGTTACGACCAACCTCGCCGCTGCTCCTATGACATACGGGGCAGCCGCGTCGTTCACGGTCGAGGTACGAGGACCACGCATCCAGGTGTTCGTCACGGGAAACCAAACGCCCGTCATCGACTACACGGATACGAGCCCCCTAACGGCCGCCGGGCGCATCGGCGTGTATATGCAAAACCTGGATAGTTCGCCCGTGTCATCAGACACGACGGGCCTTCACCTCGCGGGACCTTTCAGGGTGTCTCCCCCTACGCCTGTGCTGACCCCCAGCGTGACAACCCTGGTTGCCAGCACGGCAAGCCAAGCAGTCACGCTAACGGGGCAATACACCAACCTCGCCGCCGGTAGCATCTCCATTTCGGCAAACAACACCCCGACGACGTCGCCCACCATCGTCAGTCAGTTCGAGTCTGGATCCACCGCCACATCCGATCTCATCCACATCACGCCCGGCACGGGGTACACGTCGTATCCGTCGACGCTGACGTTGACGGACACGACGGACGGCTCGATTGTGGCGACGATTCAGGTCACGAACCCCGCGTATTTCGCGGTCGCGCCATCGAACGCGGCGGTCGCGGTCGGCGTCGCGCAGCAGTTCACGGCCAACCCGTCAACCGGCAGCCCTGCTGTCACGTGGTCCGCCACCAACGGCACGGGCGCGGGCACGATCACGGCGGGTGGTGTCTTGACGGGAACGGCGCCCGGCACGGTCATGGTCACGGCCTCCGCTCCCGGCTATGCGTCATCCACTGTGACCGTCAACGTCACACCAGCGATTGCACCGACCGCGCCGGTCATCACCCTGACGCCGACGACGGGCGGCAACGTGATCGCAATCACCGGGGCGTCCGCGCAGGGCACGAGTCCCATCGCGGGCTACGCACTTTATGCGGGCGCGTCTCCGGGCGGCGAAGGCACGGCCCCCGTGGCCACCCTAGCGCCCTCAACGGTACCTCTTCAGTTTCCCGCGCAGTCCGCGGCCGCGGTTGGGACGCTCAAGTATTACACCGCGAAGGCGTACGATAGCACCGGGACGCCAAACTACTCCGCGCCATCGAACGAAGTTGTACAGCGCACCAGCGCCCTGATCGCCAGCGGGACAACGTATCAAACCGCGTCACAGGCTCCCTATGGGCCGTCGTCTACCGGGTTGGCCGCCACGCTTGGGTATACCGTCTACGACACGGCGGCCCCCGTCGCGGGCGTGCTCGTGCCCCACACCGCGGGCGCAACATCCGAAATCCCAGGGACGGGCGTGTACGCCGCGCCGTTGGCGCTCGATGTAGCCTGGGGAAGCGTCCAGGTTTTGTGGGATGCGCCAGCGGGATCGGGTGCGTATGTAGACTTGATCCCCCCGTTCATGCGCCTCGATCCCGCCCAAAGTACGGCCGGCGCCCCCAAAGGTACCGTCCTGGGTGGCATTCGCAATGCCGAGGCCCGCGCGGTTGGCCCCGTCGCCGTGGCGCCCGCGACGATCGGGGCCGTGACGGGGCCGGGAACCCTCACCGTCAAGGACGCATCCGCGGCTAATGTAACTGTGCAGGTCTACACCATCGACCGCCTAGAGGCGCCGTTCGTCCTCACGCCCACCATGTAAATCCGAATGAGCGAAAGGAGCCTACGATGTCCACACTCGTCACCGGTGGCCTGGGTGGGGTCGCGCCGCCCGGACCGCCCGCGCCACCCGCGCCGGGACAAACCGTCGCGATTCGGTATACGGGGACGTTCCCGATCGAGGTGACATTTCCCTTCACGGGGAAGGATATGATCGTCTCTCCCGGCGATACGATCACCGTGGACGCGCGCGATGTCGCCGCGTGGGACGCGTCGCCGCGTCCCTGGATCCGCGTCTCATAGTGGATACGTACACGGTTACCCTGCACGGGCTGACCGAGGCCGACCGTGCCCTCCTCATGGCCGAGCAGGGCGTCATCGCCGCGCGGCGCGACCGCGCGCTGGGCGAGGTGGCCACCGCCCTAAAGGAGCGTCTGGCTGAGACCGCGCCGCGCTCCGCGACGCCGGGGCCACAGGGGCGCCTGGCGGACCTCTTTGCGACGTCGGGCGTGCGGCGCGACGGCTCCAGCGCCGAGGTAGACATCTTGAACCCCAAGATGGTCGGTAAGCAGCGCCTCAGCTTGACCTATCTCCTGACGGTTGGCACGCGGGCGCACGCCATTCCCAACGCCTTCGGCCGCGGCCTGAACTTCGGCACGCGGCCCACGTTCCATCCGGGCACGCGGCCCCATCCATTCGTCAAAGAGGCCGTGGCGCGCCTGGACGCCGCGCCCATGCAGCGCCTGGCCGATCATCTGGCGATTACGATGGTTGGGAAAGGGGACGACGCGCCATGATCGCCGCGAGAGACAGGCAGCACGGGAGGGTTGTCATGCATTCAGAGATCACACAGGACATGTTGAATGAGGTCTACGCCGACAGAAACCGCTTGGCGCAACTCGCGTCCCACCTTGCGGCGCGGCTTGGCTACGCAACAGGTTTCGACGTAACGCCCCAGGATCCGGAATGGCCAGTCCTTTATATCGACCTCCCCACGGGTCAGGTATCCTGGCACATTCCGCGCGCCCAGGTGTGGCCGCACTATACCTACCAAGGGACGTGGGATGGACACGACAACACCGTCAAGGCCAACCGGATACTTGCCCTGGTCAGCGGACAGAATAGCCCCGTATGAACACGCTCAGTTGGCTTGGATCGGGTCTGTGGGAGTCGTGGCGGCAGCACAGCGGCCCCATCGGCATGCCCCACCAGATGAGTGACAGGTGGCGGCGACCGTGGAAGGCCCGCCGGCGGGCGGCCCGTGATCGCCGGCAGGGGCGATGATGAGCAACGATCTCCTGTTCTACCTCCTGCTAGGCCTCGTCTGCACGCCGCTCCTAGCAGCCCTCGCTGTCGACTGGTGGCACAGTCGATGAGTGAGCAGACGACGCTCATGGCGCTCCAGACGTTTTTCCAGAACGCAACCACGTTCCCAACGCTGGCTGGCGTCTACCTGGACAGTCCGCCCCTGCCGTTCGATGGCCCCTATCCCATCGTCGTGTTGGAGCCAGACAACCAGGACCAGATGACCGAAAGCCAAATGAGCGACTATCTGGTCGGGTACTACCGCGTCCGCTACTTCGACGAGTTGGGTGACGACCCCAACAACCTGACCAGCGTCGGGGTCGCACGGGCGAAGGCGCGGGCGTTTGCGGCGGCAACGCGCAACGCGTTGCGCGCGAACTACACGCTGGGCGGCGCGGTCGGCATCGCCGGCAAGGGCAATCCCGGCACGCGGGCATTGTACGGCGCGATCCAGGCCATGAAGGACGATAGCGACCTGCCGATCTACGAGTTCGTGCAGCTCGTGCTCGTACGCGGTTTGTTGGAGAGTTAGTCACCAGCCCGGAGGAGGCAAACGATGAGCGAGAACGCGCAGGCGCCCATGCCTGACACACAGATCAGGTACACCGGCAGTCACCCTATCGAGGTGGCGCTATCCCTTGATGATGCGCTGCGCATCGTCAACCCCGGCGACACGATCAGCGTTCCGACGCGCGAGGTGGATGCATGGGACGATGCTCCGCGTCCATGGGAGCGCGTTGTCACCGACACGCCGCCCCCTGTCACCGACACGCCGCCCCCTGTCACCGACACGCCGCCCCCTGTCACCGACACGCCGCCCCCTGTCACCGACACGCCGCCCGACACGGCGCCCATCCAGGAGTCGGCGTCTCCGCCCGACACGGCGCCCGACGCGCCGCCGCCGTCGTCGTCGCAGTCCATCCAAGAGTCGGCGATGGCTGCCGCGTTCCCTTTTGCGGCGGCCGCTGAGGCCGGGCAACCTGCTGTTTAACGCGCCGACCAGGCGCATCACTCCGTCACGCCCCCCCGCGGGGCGCGCGCAACCCGAAAGCGCGGAAAGGATCACGTGACCCATGCCTCTCACCTCCGCGGTTGGCCGAACCGCCCAGATCGGCGTCGCGCGTCAGACGGCAGGCGAGGGGACGCCTATCGTGCCCACGTCATCGAGCGCCAACACCTCGTTCATGAAGTTTCAATCGGGATCCAAGGTGCGCCCCCAGTCGACCATCGTTCGTGAGTTCGAGGGCGATGGGCAACGCGGACAGGGGCTCCAGACCAAGAAGGCTCAGTGGGGTATGGGCAAGTTGATTACTCTTGCCCGACCCAACGACCTGGCCTACCTGTTGGGAGCGTTCTGCGGCGCCGGTTCGGACACGGTGACGGCGCCCGTCGCGCCGGCGGTGAACTCCGGTCACGCCATCGTTCCCGCGTCGTCGAACAACAACGACTATTTCACCATCGTGCAAAACCTGGCCGGCGGGTACCTCCGCCAGGTCAGCGACGCGATCTGCACCAAGCTCGTGTTGTCGGCGTCCAAAGACGCGCCGTGGCTCAAGGCCGACAGTGACTGGATGGGCACGACGACGACGCAAAGCGGAGCGGTCACGTCGGCTCAGTTCCAGCCCAACATGCCCTTCCTGTTTTTCGGCGTCAACTTCAGCAATCCCATCGCCAGCCTAAACGGCGCACTCCAGGCTCTGACCATTACCCTGGACGCCCCCGTCACAATGACCGATTTCCAGACCGAGAGCGTGACCGGAAACCCGCTAAAGGCCGCCAACATCGTGGTCACGTTCGATATAAGCGTCCTGTGGCAGGACGGCGGCGCAGCGGCCTACGCCTACTACGGGTCCACGGCCGGCCTGACGGACGCCATCCAGTTGCCGATGGGCGCGTTGGCGGCGACGTTCCAGTGCCAGGACGACACGACGCAGACAACAACGCTGACCCTGCCCAACGCCGCTTTCGACGAAGATGACTTCGAGCCCGACCCCTCGGGTAAGCCCGTCATCCAAAAGATAACGGGCGGCTCCATCAGGACCGCTGGCAATCCCGCGTTTAGCGCCGTCGTGACGTGCACGGGCGCCGCCAAGTACAGCAGCTAACGGGGGGAGCCCGCCGCTCCCTAAAGGGCGTTTTCACCATAGCTTGAAAACGCCCTTTAGGGGCAGGACGCGTAGCCGAAAGGGATCGTATGGCCCATCTCAACCTGGATACGGTCGGCGATGAGCCGACCTTTACCATTACCAAAGACGGCCGCGACTTCGAGATCGTGGTGGACATGCCACTGGTGACGGTGGCCATGCTCCTGCACCAGTCGGACGCGCTGGCCGCCGGCAGCATTGACACGCCGACGTTCGACAAGCTCACGCGTTCTCTCTACTCTCTATTCCATCGTCGGACGCCCGACGTCACGCAGGAGTGGATCGAGGACACCTTCAGCGCGAGTGAGGCGAATAAGATCATCACTTTTTTGTCTTCCCAAATCCGGCAGGGCAACGCGCAGGCGGGGGAGCAGACGGACGACGCGGCAACGGAGACGCGGATCCCGCCGCCGCCGCGCTCCGAGCGGCGCGCGCACGGGGCGAGATCCGCTCAGGCTTCGACGCCGCTGACGACGACGACCTAGGCGCCTCGTTGCCGAGCGGTCGCGATCCCGACGAAATTGACCTGCTGGCCTTAGCCCTCGACGTCGCCAAGTTCTACGGCTGGCCCCTCCGCACGGTGACGCACGAGACGCCAATCCACCAGTTCTGGGCCGCGCTCGACTACGCCCGATGGCGGCGTGAGGAAGCCATCCGCCAGGCGGGCGACGGTCCGCTTGCCCCGCTGTTTGCTTTGTTAGGGATGATGTGAGCGTGGACAGGGAGGGGCCATGAGCAATGCCGACGCCCACTCCGAGATCATTATTACTATACGAGGTAACAGTCAGAGCCTCGATGAGGCCGCGGCCCGGGCGCGGGCCGCGCTGGGCGCGATGGGCGAGAGCGCCAACACCTCGTCGCATCGCCTGGACGCGCACGCGCGAGCTGAGCACGCCGCCGCGCGCGGGGCTGAGGAACTGGCGGCAGGCACGCGACTGGCGTCCGACGCCTTCCAGTTGTTCAACATCGGCGGCCAGAACTCATACTATCAACTCATGTCGCTGGGCGGGATCACCAAGGAGATGAGCGGCAGCATGGGCATGTTGCGCGGCGCGCTGATCGGCGCGGCGCAGTCCATGGCCGTCCTCGGCGCCATCTCCTTTTTGTCGGGCGCCGTCAAAGACGCCATGGATGGGGAGGCGGCGACGGAGCGCCTGCGCGCGGCGGCGGGGCGCGCAGGCCAGTCGTTCGAGCAGCTCAATCGGCAGGTGGAGGACGGGTCGCAACAGTGGGCGCGCTACGGCGTCACGGCGGCCCAGGTGCGCGACGTGTTAGCGCGTGGCGTCAGCGCCGGCGTGTCCGGCGGGACGCTGCTGGGCAACCCGCGCGCCCTGGCTGACACCGCCGCCCTCCTCAAGACGGACGTGGGCGGCGCGCTGACGGCGATTACGACGGGGGCCAGCGGGGCCGTCAAAATCCTGACCGCGCTCAATGTGCCGATCTACCAGCAGCAACGCATACTGCAGCAGATCCGCTACGAGAACGCCAACGCCCGCGCGTCGCAGCTCCTGGGCCTGGTGGAGCATAGTGGATACGCCGGCGGGGCCGACGCGCAGGCCCGCACGGCCCAGGGCAATTTCAAGGCGCTGAACGCGGCATTGCACGACCTGCAGGAGACGGCGGGCAAGGACATCGTGCCCGCGCTGTCCGACATGGCCCGCGCCCTGGCCGGCGTCCTCACCAGCGCCGACCACCTCCTCTCGGGTTTTGGCGGCCTCGGCAACGTCCTGCGGGCGACGTGGCTACCCCTGGTGGGACTGGGCATTGTCCTGTTCACTGGCCTACGCTCCGTCGTCTTCGACCTGGCTGGTAAGCTGATCGGCGCCGTGGCTCAGGCGCTGGGCCTAACGACGCAGCACATGGTAGAAGCGTCGGACGAGGCCCATAAGCTGGCCGACGACGTGGCCAGTATCCCGACCATGGCCGAGACCGTTGCCATCTTCAACGACACGGCGGCAAAGGCGGAGAAAGACGGGGTGTACATCCCCGACGTCCTGTCCATCCCCAAGATCGCGCCGACCGTCGCCACGTTCGACGCCACCGCCGCGAAGGCTGCTATCGAGGGCGCGCAGGCGTACGCCGCCGCGCATCCCGTCCGTGTCCCGGTGGACTACATCGACGGCGCGTTCCGCGAAGCGCCAGTGGCGCCGCTCACCATCCCCGTCCGCTACGATACAGCCAACGCCTTCGTCGAGGCGACGGCGACGCCCATCGATGTCCCCGTGCGCTATGACACGTCCGCCGCGCTGACGGAAGCGTCTCCCGCGCCAATGACCGTGCCGGTGCGGTATGAAACGACCAGCGCCCTGGTGGAAACGCCCCCCACACCCTTGGTCGTGCCCGTGTCGTACGACACCGTGCATCCGCTGGTGGAAGCCACCCCGACGCCCCTCACCGTCCCGGTCCGCTACGACACGACCAACGCCCTGACAGAGGAGCGTCCCGCGCCGCTCACCGTCCCGGTGCGCTACGACACCGCAAACGCGTTCCACGAGGCCACCACGACCCCTCTGGTCGTGCCGGTGCGCTACGACACGACGCGCGCGTTCGTGGAGGCGCACGCCACGGCCATCGATGTCCCCGTGCGCTATGACACGACGCGCGCGTTCCACGAGGCAACGGCGGTCCCGCTCACCGTGCCGGTGCGCTACGACACCAAAAACGCATTCCATGAGGCAACAGCCACCGAGATCGACGTGCCGGTGCGCTACGTTGAGAGGAACACGCTGCACGAGGCTGCCGCCCACCCCATCGACGTGCCTGTCGTGACGCACAATGTCGATCAAGGCAGGCTCGACCGGGAGATCGGGCAGGCGGACGCCTACGCCGCCGCCCATCCAGTCAACCTCCCCGTCGTCACGCACAACGTCGACGAGGCCCGTATCGAGCGTGAGGTCCGCGCCGCGCAGGCCTACGCCACTGCCCACCCGGTTGAGGCGCCCGTCCGCACCATGGGCACGGTCCACGTGGCGGCCACAGGCGCGACGCTAGACGTGACGCCGGTCCTCGATCCCCGGCACGCGACCCTGGACGCCGCGATCCGCACCACCGTCCAGAACGAGGTCAACGCCGGCGGTCCGGTCAAGATCTTTGTCACGCCGCAGTGGGTCAAAGGCGCGGGGCACGCGCTGGCGGGCGGACTCGCGATGGGCGCGGGCGTGGCCATCACGAGCGCCATCTTCCAATCCGTCAAGATCGATCACGTGGACGGTTTCACCGCGCCCAGCGCCAAGGCGCCGCCCGCGCCGCAGGTGCATGTGACCGTGCCGGCGGTCAAGTTCCCCTCGCAACAGCACGTCGTCGTCGATAATGTGGGGGCCATCGGGTCGGCCATCGCGGGCGGCAAGCCGCCGCCCGCCGCGCCAGTTAGTTCGAGCCACGGCGCGCCCCCCTTGCCCCAGACGGGCAATGCGGTTAACGTGCGCGTCATGAACGCCTATGACATCGGATCAGCGGGTAATCCGATCCATCTGTCGGCGACGACGCCGATCAACGCCACCATCAACACGACCAAGCCGTTCGCCGTGTCACAGAGTGGCGGGTGGAAAGTCAGCATCGGTAGCATCGACTGGGGCGCGCTCGCCGAGATGGCCGTGGCCATGGCGGCGGGCAGCTTGGCGACACAGGGCATCATGGGGCTGCTCTCAAAAGGTGGGCCGGCGATCTGGGGATACCTCAGCAAGCTCCTCGGCGACATCAAAGGGCCGCGCGACGGGCCTGGCTCTGGCGGCGGGGGCGGGGGCAACGCGCCAGATGTGCCCTTGCTGGGCCCGGCGCAGATGGCCGATCTCGAGAACTTCATCGGCCGCGATGTGATCCCCGCGAACCGCGCCCTTGTCCCGGCCGGCCACTTCGACTCGTCCGTCCTGGCCGCGGACCTGAACAACGCGTTCAAGGCGCCGGACGTGGTCGGATCCGTCAGCGCCGGCGTCGCCGGCCTGTTTCGGAGCCTCGACTGGACCGCTCACATGGCCGGCAAAACGGCGTCCATGGGGCTCCAAATTGCTGGCAGTCTGACCGGTGGTGTCGTTGTGGCGTTTCGCTCTATCGACTGGGGCAAGGCCGCGGGGGCAATCGGGGGATTCGCGGCCGCGACGGCGGGCATCGCGCTGGCCATCGGTGGTGTGCTCTTGGGCGCGCTCAAGGCGGTCGGCAGTCTTTTGGGAGGCGGGGCGGCGGGCGCGGCTCCGGCCATGATCTCGCTGCGCACCAACCTCATCTCGTCATTCAGTGGCGTCATCGCCGGCATCGCCTCGGGCGTCGCCGGCAGCATGGTTGCCCTCAAGACCGCCGGCGCCAACGCCATCAACAGCCTCATTAGCGGCATCCAAGGAGCGTCCGCGCGCCTAACCGGCACAGTCGGGAAAGGGTTCGATGTGGCACTCAACATCGTGGTGCAATTGGCCAATGGCGTCAAGGCGTCGGCAGGTCTCCTGATCCAGGCAGGCAAGGACATGATCACCGGCTTCATCAACGGTATGATCAACCTCGTCAACCAGGCGCTCAGCCACTTCCCCGGTGGCCTCTCCGTCCCGTTGTTGAGCACATCTCCGCCGCCCAAGCCACCGCCGGTCACGCATCACGGCGCACCGACGTCGGCAGGTGGCCACGGCGCGTCGCTTATCTACGTTAGTCCCCAGCTAGCGGCGTCGCTGCGCGGGGCAGCGTCATCCGGCGCGGGGCTCGCTCAGCAGCACACCCACACCCACCGGGAGACGCACACCCACCAGAACACCATCCACGCGCCGATCACGATCAACGGCGCCCAGCACCCTGAGGCTATCGGCCATCAGATCACGCAGGCGCTCCTGGACATGGAGCGAGGTGTGGCTGAGGCCGCGCGCAAGGGCGGCGGTGGGAGCCACGGACGCTAAAGGGGCTTAGAGTCCGTGGGCGATCAGAATGGCCGTTACCATCATGGCAAGGACGACGATGACCACGATCAGTGCGATGTACCGCTCCGCCGTCAGCCCGCTCCGCCTCCGTCGTGCTCGCGGTGGCGGCGCGTCCACACTGGCCCACGTGGGCAACGTCTCCTCGCCCACGTGGGCGCGCGGGACACGCCGCGCGCCTCCCATATACTCACGGTCTAGTAGTCCCATTTCCATACCTTCCCTTCGCGTATCATCATAGCGTAACCGAGAGGCTGGGCGCAAATGGCGGCAACCTATGTCTACCGGAGCGGCGCGGCCACGGCGTTCCCGGCCAATAGTGGCGTTTTGTTGTGCTCAGAGCCGGCCAACACGCCGGGCTCGGGGCAGCGCAACGGGCTGCTCCTGAGTTACGGCGAGGGGCGCGAAGCGGGACTGATCGACGACATCAGCTTTCCGATGTTCCTGGGGCGGCAGTACGCCACGATGGAGGTGGGGCAAGCGTCGTTCGACGTGGTGTCCCTCCCCTACCGCTTCCCGCCTGGCGCCGTGGCGCTGGATGGGGCAACCACACCCGAGGACGCCATCCGAGCCATCGTGGCCGATCAGCACAACGGCTACGTCTGCCGATTGCAGGACGCGCGGGGCCATAACTGGCTGGGCGGCCTGGCCCTCACGCAAAACAGCTTTGGCTATCCGCACGGACAGGCCGGCTGGACCGTGTTCAGCGGTATGTTTTACCGGATCGGGTAACGCGCCAAGGGCCGAGGAGGGGCGGGGGGGCGATGCAAAACCTAACTCGCGCGTCCACCACGGGCGCCACCTACAGCTCCGCCCAGGTCACGGATCTCATCAATTTCCACGGCGGCTATCGGCGCGGCATGTGGCGCGTGGACCTGTTGCGCAAGGACAAATCCTACAAGTCGGATTTGACGCCGTTCATCGACCGGCTGACCATCGCGCACGATACCACGCGCGCCGTGCAGCGCACCTGCACACTCGACATGGTAGAGACAGCCGCCAGTCAGACCGTGACGATCCGGGACGGCGTGGTCACGTCGGCCGCGGTCGACTACATCAATGACCTGGCGCAAGTCTATTACCGATTGGGCGCGCCATCGCCTGATGGCGGATGGATCGAGTTCAGCCTGGGCATCTTCAAGTTCAAGCGACCAGGCGCGCAGATACCCGGTTACGCGACGGTCAGGACAGCGGACCTCTCCGACCTGTCGTACATCCCGAACGAGACCCAGAGCGTCACCGGCCCCGACGCCATCCCCTTAACCCTACCCGCGGGCGCGTCCCTGATCGACGTCGTACGCGCCCTCCTGGTCAACAGCCGGGACGGCGCCACGAACAACAGCGGCGTCGCGGCCTGCGCCGGCGTACCGGGCTGCACCCTGCCGGCGGCATGGATCGGGGCCGACTGGCCCACCAGCGCCGCCAAGAACGCCACGATCCCGCCGGGATACACCTTCACCGAGGGCGAAACGTTCCTCTCCATCATCAACCACCTCCTGTTCTATATCCACTGCTACAACCTGTGGGTGGACGAAAGTGGCGTCTTCCGGGTCACGTCGTGGCCGGCAAACCTGGACTATCGCACCGCGCCGGTCGGCTACACCTACTCGACGCAAACGGACAGCATCATCACCCCCGGCATCACCGAGGACATCGTGCTAGACGAGCTGGCCAACGAGGTCGACGTCGTGGTGGAGGACGCCGCGCGCAACACAGCCTACGCCACGGCCATCAACACCGACCCTCAGTCTCCGATCTCGACAGCCAACTACGACTACCCCATCGTCAAAGTCGTCCGTGACCCACACGTCCCCGACGCGACGGACACCAACTGGGCCGCCGGCTTCGCCAAACTCCAACTCATCATCGCCTCGTACCTCACGGATAGAGTGACGTTCACCACGGCGGTCAACCCCGCGCATCAGAACCTGGACGTGCTCTCGCTCCAGGTCCTACAGAACGGCAATCCGGTCATCGTCGGCGGCTCGTACAGCCAGACCACGCGGCACCTGAGCCTCACGGATAAGTTTCTGGAGACGGCCTGGACCATCAACGCCGACCTGCCCGCGCCCGGCAGCGCCAGCAGCTTACCCGGCGCGGCGGGCGTCGTGACCAATCTAGCGGCGCGCGCCGCCAAGAGCGGCCCGACCATGACGCATACCTGCCACCGCATCATCAGCCTCTGCAATCCCGACTACATCACCACTAACCCGTCGAATCCCTCGCCCTAACCCTCATCCCTAAAGGACTTTTTCAGCATGGCGACGTCCACCACTCATGACCAGGCCACATACCGCGCCATCGGCGCGCGCATCGCTCAGGACGTGGCCGCCCTCCTGGTGGACAACCCCACATTCTGGCGCGACGTGGAGAGCAAGCGCCCGACGTTCATCCGCGGCGTCGTGGCCGCCACGCGGCGCGACGCGACCGGCGTCAACCAGGTGCGGATCACGCGTACCGGCGCGAAGACGGATACGACGTGGTACGAGATTTATGGCACGATGTATGTCCCCGTTGCCGGCGACGACGTGCAGGCCGTGCGCGTGGGCGGCACGTCCCTCCTGATCCTGGGGGCCAGGCACGGCGGCCGGCCGAACGAACAGACCATCATGTACCCCGGCCAGACCCATCGCCTCTACGACAGCGGGCGGGCGTTGCTGCATAAGCACGGCGACGACCACCACACCCGCCACTACCGGAGTGATGGCGCCACGGTCGCGCACCATCACTCCGAGGCCGGCCACCACAAACACGTCGGCGACCACGTGCATAACGCCGCGTCCCTGTCGGATGGTGGGACGCCGACCGCGCCGTACCACCGCAAGACACACGCAGCCGGCCGCTACGAGCACCACGGCGACTACGGAGACGGGGCGGGGGAGCGCCTCGTGCGCCACCACGCGCCCACGGGGCACGGCCACTACGTGGCCAACGGCGCGGGCGGGACGGCCGTCCATCTTCATGACTACGGCGGCCACACGCATCCCAAAGGCCACCGCGTGGCCGACGACGGCGCGGGCACGGCCGTTGGCCGTCTCTATCTGCAACACGCCAACGGTCAGCGTGCGATGGACCACGACGGAGCAGCATGGCGCGCCTATGCCAATCACGGCTCAGCGATCCTCAAGCACGATGGAACTGACCTCCACATCGGTTCGGATGCTGATGGAAATCCGCAGGTCAGGATTGGATCCAACGGCAACGGCGGCCTCCTCAAGGTCCACCGCCAAAACGCCTCCGATTTTCATCTCCTGGGCGACGATGGCGCCGGTCTGTTGCACGCGCGGCACGGCGCGGGAAATCGCGCCTGGGACCATGACGGCGACACGCACACCATGTACAGCCAGGGGTCATGGGCCATACGCGCCATCAGCACCGAGATCGCTGGACTCGGTAGCGGCGGTCGCTCGGGCGTGCTGCGTTTCGCCGCAACGGGTCCAGGTTGGCAGTTGGGCGATGATGGCGCCGGAAAGTTTCACTCACGACACTATAACGGCGGCCGGATGCATGACCACGACGGCACGACGCATCAGGTCTACAGCGGTGGCGTGGCCGTCATTCAACATGTTACCGTCGGCAATCAGGGCGGCCAGCTCAACTACAAGCGCGCGTCTTTCACCTCGTTCCATACGTCGGGGGAGGATGGGGGGGGTAACATGCAGCACGTGACCCAGGGCACGCGGATCAAGACGATCGACACGGGCGGGAACGGCATGTTGCATCAGGACGCCCACGCCATGGCCACGGTTATTAGCGGCGGCGGCGTTACTATCCCGCTTGCCGGCGGGAATATCTACAACCTGGGCGGCAGTGGACAGTATAACCAACCACACTTCAAGATCGTGACCGCAACGTTTTACTACACTGGTGGCTCCAACGCGGGCGACTATCGCCACGGCGCGACACATCCCGCTCACAATCAAGGCTACGGCGCCGATACGGCAGGAACGTTCGTCGGTATCGCCGGGTGGGCACAGACCCAGACTTTTGGCGACCTGGGAACGACGTATTACGGCAAGACCTATAGCGGAGCGAGCGCCTGGGCGGGGACCGTTGCGACGCGAACTCAGGTGGTGCAACAGTGATTTTTCATCGCTTCGGCCTCTTCGACCGCGCGACGGGCCGCGCGGTCTCCTACTGGTTCCACTGTCAACCCCATGGGCACAGCCTGGCCACGCCAACCGAAATAACGGTAGGGCACGCGGCCGGCACGACCTATCACCTGCCCATGGATGACCTACGGGAGGACTGGTTGCGTCTGCACGCCGAATGGCACGTGTCGTGTGACCCCGCGCACCGAGGCGATCTCGAGTCGGGAGTCGCGCATATCGGCCGCTCCCGTCACGAGGGCGGCGTCGACCATCCCACTATCACGCATGTGCGTCTGGGCGGCGCGGTGCGCCACGCCACCGATCCCCATCCGCTCGTCGCGGCGCGCATGGATCAGGTCCGCGCCCTCCCACCGCGCGATCTTGTCCGCTTTTTCTGCGGCCCACAGGAAGGACTGCTCTAAATGGCCGAACCGAACTATCACCCCGACGTGCGCCTGCGCCTGCACCAGCTTGGACTGACGCTGGCCTATGATGGTAGCGTCTACGCGGCGTCGTATTGCGAGCTGATTGGCCGGGACGGCACGCCCCTGGCGCAGCGCCATACCTACGCCCACCGCCTGGAGCCGAACGCCTGGCATGGTTACACGCTCCCCGCGTTAACGGCCGAGGCGTTCCGCGCGCACCATGACTGGCTGAGCCTCAACCCACCAGCCGACGATGACGTGCCGCTGCACCTGCATCCCCAGGGCCATCCGGGCCTGGCCGACAATCACCCTGTCCCACCACCGCCCGATCCGGGTCCGCCGCCTGACCCACGCACGCTACGCCAGTATGTGGACGACGTGGCCCGACGGACGCGCCCGTAACTGCCCCGCGCGCCGGGCGCGCCGCCTGGCGCGCCGGTATCCACCAACACCAAAAGGAGAGATGATATGTCGTTCGGAGCGGACCTTAGCGCCATGCAGATCAAGCAAACCATCTCACAGAGCGCGGCCCAGTTCGTCGCGTTCCTCAAAAACTTCCAGGGGGTAGACGCGCAACTCAACGACCTGGGCCTCGATCAGATCAGGGCGGCGTACGCGCAGCAGTACCAAGGCGCGGTGGACGCCCCGACCCGCGCTGAGGCCGACGTGCAGGGATTGACCAGCTACCTGAGCGCGGTAGAAGCAGTCGCGGCCTACGCCACGCAAACCGTGACCGTGACGCCAACCGACAACACGGCGAAGGACGCCGCGGAGGCGACGGTGTCGGTCCCCGTCGGCAGTTACGCCCTCGTCACCAGCGACCCCACGGCGATCTTAATCCTGCGCAACCTGGGAGACAAGGGACGCGCGATCCGCGCCGCCGCCCCGCTCGGGGCCTGATCGCGGATACCCTCCTAAAGGAGAGATGTGGACAACGCGAGCACCAGCACGACGGTCGACGACGCCTACCAGGAGTTACAGGAGGATCTGGCGGGGCACGACCAGGCCATTGTCGAGACCCAGGAGGCGCTGGCACGCCTGCACGCCTATCGCCAGCGCCTCCTGGGTCACATGGACGCCTTGAAGCGCGTCGCCGACGCGGGACACGGCGCGCTCCCCATCGCATCCCTTCGCGCGCGAACCGATGACGGCGACGCGCCCGTCCCCTAAACGACTGAATGTGGAAAGGCGGAGCATACGCCGATGAACTTATCTTCGCTGCCGCTCCTACTGCAGGCCCTGGCGGTCATCGTCACCGCGCTTTCCGGTCGCGCGTGACGCGCCGGGAGGGGATCGAACGAGAGAGCGAGGGGGCAATGGACATGGCCCGTTTATTGAGCGTGGACGGCCCTCCAGGAGACAACGGCCCGCTGCGCTCACTGCTGACGCGCCTGCTGACGATCCCGCCGCCGTTGGCGGGTAGCGGCCTCAATCAATACCTGGCCCCGGTCCTGATCGGGGCCGCAACGTCGCTCATTGCGACGTGTCTGGCCGTGCTCAGTGGCCAGATCACGCATTGGCTGGATGACCGGCGACAGGCCGAGAAAGACACCAAAGCGGCGGCCACGGCCGCCACGGCGGCGGGTTCCCCGGCCACGCCCTCCAGCGCGGAGACGGCTGCCGCGCTGATCACGGACAATAACGCAGCCGCGTTGCGCGAGGCGCTACAGATGTTGATTGCCGAGACGCGGCGCAACGATGACATGCAGCAGCGCCTGCGCGACGCCGAAGCTCGATTGGCCGCGGGGACGCCGGGTACGACGGGGACGCCGCGGCCAATCGCTCCCTCGGGGTGGTCGGACACCAGTACCGACGACGATTAGATCAAAGGGGAGACAGGATATGTGTCAGCACATCGCGGCGGGCATCGGCCTGCTCAATGTGATCATTTTCGCGGCGGGCTTGTTTGCCGCTCATGTCGGCGGCATGTTCGCCAATCGGGCGAAGCGGTTCCCGCGCAGCGTCACGCCGCCGGCGTTGCTCCTGTTCATCGTGGGCGCCGCGGTGTGCAGCGCGTCCCTGACTCTGCCGCCGATGGGAGTGTACGCCCCATGATGCCGTCCATCTATGACCGCCGTCACGGCAGGCGCGCTGTCCCGGACGCGCGCCTGCCCCGCACGCAATCAAGCGACGCGCCACTCCTCGCCGACGACGCGCCCGCGAGGGCGACGCCTGGGGCGGAGGATGAGGCGTCCCGCACGGAGGCTGCTGCCGCCGCTGCCGACGCCTCCGCTGCCGCCGCTGCCGACGCCTCCGCCTCCGCTGCCGCCACGTTGACTGTGGACGCGCTGCGCGTTCTGTTCACGCGCTGGCAGGAGGACGCGGAGGCGCGCGCACAGCAGGAGCGCGCGACTCTCATCCCGTCGCTGGCCGTTGTGGTCTGCCTGTGCGCGTCGATCATCGACCTGACGCTGATTATCGTGGCGCGCCTCGTCGGCATGGTCGCGCCGCCGCGCGACCAAACGGCGATCGGGCTGTACGTGTTCATGGCCGAATGGCTGGTGATGGTCCTGCTGGCCAGCAGTGTGGTGGCGCGTCTGGCGCGTCGCCGCCGCCGTCGTGGCGACCAGGGCGACCAGGGCGACCAGGGCGACCAGGACGACGACGCATGAGCGCGCGCGACCTCTCCGTCCCGTCCCCGCGCACGACCGAACGCTCGCTAGGCGACGATGAGCCCGCCGCCATTGGACAGCGCCTCCGTGTCCGCTCGCGTGGCAGTCACCTAGACGGCGCGCTCGTGACCGTCACGCGCTGCGACCGCATGTCACGCTTCGATAACTGACCCGCAGACAAACCACTGCCGTGGGTCTATCGTGTCCACGGTGTCGCGGACGATACCAAGCGCAGTAGCATGGGTGCGTCGCAGTTGAGGACGATCGAGAGCGCTGGTGAGGCAACAGGAGGAGGGCCAAACGTATGACACACTTTAGCGGCGCGCGCGTTGTCCAGAGTCCGAACTACTGGGCAGGCCGGCAGGGACATCAGATCACAGCCATCGTGATCCACTCGACCGCCGGCTACGAGCCTGGCGTTTTGGAGTGGTTTAGTACACCCAGCAGTTCCGTCAGCGCGCATTACGTGGTCAATCGGGACGGCTCCGTCATCTGCTGCGTTGACGAGGATGACAGTGCCTGGCATGCAGGTGTTGTCACCGCTGACTCGATCTATTACGGCAAAGGTAATCTCAATGTCACAACCATCGGAATTGAGCATGAAAACGATGGAACCAACAGCCTGGGCCTAACGCCGGCACAAATGGCCGCCTCCGTGCGCCTGATCGCGGACATTCGCCGGCGGCACGGCAACCTGCCGTTCATCCCCCATCACGCGATCAACAGCGGCCACGCGGGGTGCCCGGGTCCGCGCTTCCCGCTGGCCGAACTGGATGCGGCCACACGACAAAATAGCGCGACGACAACAATGAGCGGAGGAGGACGCGTGAACTATAAACAGCGGCACGTGTCGCAATACGAGAACTGGAACGACGGCACGGGCCTCAACGGCCACATGAACTGCGGCGAGGCCTCGTGGGCCCGGTGGTTGATCGCCGCGGACTACCCTCTGTTCCTCACGTTGATCTCGCAGGGCCTGACGTTCACCCAGGCGGTGGGGCGCCTGATGGCGCACGTGCGCCAGGTGGCCACGGGACAGGCCGAACACACGGGCGAAGCGGGGACGCTCGTGGTCCAGATGGAGCACTACGCGCAGGCCGCTCAGATTCCCGGCTGGAGCCTGGCGCCCGCAGAGAAGGCACTCTGGGGCAGCGGTGTCATACGCCCCTGGACGATCTTCTTGGCCCGCGCGTGGCAGCTCACGCCGGCGCAGTACCCCGTGAGTTTCCTGGGGAGTAACCTGGACCTGCCCGACCACTACATCCTCAAACTGCCGGGACGCGCCGATGGGCCGCTCTTCAATGATCCGCTGGCCTGGGACAACGGCCAGGCGGATTGCGTGTACACCGTGGCGTCGGTGCGCGAGGCCGTGGCAGGACCCTCGTGCCTGATGTTGCCGGATCCGTCGACCATCGCCTGGAGCGCGGTCGGTGACGGCGGGTACCGCGCTCACGCCAGGCCCGCTCCGACACGCCCCGCTCCGACGGCGGCGCGGTGGCGCGTGCGCGCCGGCGTCCCGTTGCACGTCGGTCCGACCTTCGGCCCTGGCGCGCTCGAGGACGCGGTGGACCTGACACTCGAGCAGCACGGTCAGGCAACGCCACACTGGACACCACTTTTTATGGGAGGACACGTGCGCTGGGCGCTCACATCGCTGCTGGAAAAAGTCGGTTAGTTCACCAAAAGGGGGAAGGGATCATGACGCAAGCAACCAACACGCTCGTGACCAATCAGATCATTGCCGTGATCGTGCTTGTCATCGCGGTCATCGTTCACGCCGCGCTCAACTATCTGGCGCTGGGACGGCAGACCAACGGCCTGGCAGCGCAAAACGCGCATGCCGACGCCGCTAACCAACTCGCGGTGAAAACGACCGGACTTCAAGCCGACGCGAACCACCAGGCCACGGACGCCACCCTGCACCGCTGGGCGCCGCCCGTGCTGGCCGCCGCCATCCGTCAGCTCGCGGCCGACAGTGGCGTGACGCCCGACGAGGTGCGCGCATCCTGGATGACGTACAAGGCCCAGGCGCTGACGATTGGCGCGGCCAGGCTCGTCGGATGGTTCCCGACGCTCAAAGGGGACGACGCGCGCCTGCTCCTCGAACATGTTGCCGACAGGGGCGGCACGCTCCTGACCAGCGCACTGCCAACCATTGAACAAATGGCCAGCCCGCTCCTAAACCAGGTCGGCAGTGAGGTGGCCGCGCTGCCGTTCAACAGCCTGCACATCCCACCCGAGGTCATCCAGCAGGCCGAGGCGATGGCGGCGGGATTGATCCCTGCCCTACGCACGGCGGCCCCGGCCCCGGCCATAACCCTGGCCCCAGCCCCGACGACGACCACCACTCCCGACGCGCCCCAGGTCGCTGTCAGCGACACGTTGCACACACCGGACGACGGTCCGGCGCCTGTGGAGGGGACCATCACACCACTCACACCAGGAGCCGCCGCGGCAACACCACCCCGTTAGAACAGGTCTATGCCGCACGGCATATCCAACGCCCTGATCGCACCTTTAGCGGTGCGATCAGGGCGTTTTGTCGTTTAAGGATAGGGGGGGGATGTGTGTCTCGCTCATAGCGCACACTCATCAAGCGCGACCATGTGGCGCGGGCAGGACATGCCATACCCATGCTTATTGTAGCCCCACCCCGCCGGCGCTTGCCATATGCCGGCCGCGTCTTTGGTTAAGAGGCACGGGGCGGAGCACCAACGCGTGCCCATGCGGCACGGGATGATGAGAGCAGCCATCTCAGCAGCGGTGGCCACGGGAAGCGGCTGGGGGACAGGTCCCGGCTGACTGGTCATGATCGCGACTCGGACGGCATCACCTCAATCCGTCCCGGCGCGATATCCACGACGACCAGGCGGGACAGGCGCAACGCGTCGACGAACGCCTGGTCGGTGCTCGTCACGATAAACTCCGTGCCGTCGGCGGTCGGATCTTCACTCAGAGGACGCAGGTCAATGTCCCACGCTCCTTCACCGTTCTCACGAATAGCATCCGTGACATAGATCAAGCGCAGTGTCATGGCCATCCCTCCGCGCGGCATCCCTCTGCCACCATCGTGTCAACGTCGTTAGTCACGCCTCCCTCCTTTCCCCTTTATCCACAGCTTATCCACAGCCCTCCACGGTCCCGATCGTCTCCCAATGCACGCGCACGATCTCTTCCCGCAAGTCCTCAACCTGCACCGCCCACCGTTTGCGCGTGTCGATCAGCAGGCGCACGGCGTCCACGGCGTGCGCCACGCTGCTGTGGTCTCGCGCGACCAGGCGGCCCACGGCGGTCAGGCCCAGGCCGAGGTCCTCGACCAGCAGATAGCAGAGGACCTGCCGGGCCTGGGCCTCCTCGGGCGTGCCGCGTGTGCACTGGATGAGTTGCCGGCGATGCAGGTCGTAGTAGGAGCAGACGACGCCGATGACGCGGTCGACCAGGTCCGACAGACGGTCGTCCGCGGCCTGGCGGACGGGACGCAGCTCCCACTGCTGGACATAGCACGCGTAGCAAAGTCCGCGACTAAAATGCCGGCGCTCCGTGGTCTGACAGCGGGCGCAGCGCGGGTGGCGGGCGGACGACCAGGCCGCGGAGGCGCCAGGACACGGAGGCGCCGGCCGTCCCATGGCGCGGTTAGGGTTGGCGGACATTGGTAGCCTCCTGCTCGAGGAGCGTCCCAGCCATTCGTTTAAGTAGCGCTAACACGGCGCGCCCATCGCCGACAGCCGTGTGGTCGCCGCCCGGCAACGGCTGCCACCGGTACGTCCCATGATAGGCGCTCCAGTCGCCGACGTACGCGGCGTAGAGCAACAGCGCGTCACGCACCGCCGTCGTCTCCAGCGGCGCGAGGGTATCGCGCCGGATGGAGGCCTCGATGAAGCCGAGATCGAAGCCTCTGTTGTAGATCCACACCTGACGGCCGCGCGTGGCCGCGATGACGCGCTCATGGAGCGCGGCGTAGGGCGGCGCGTCCAGGATCACCCGATCGGTCAGGCCGTGGATCGCCGTAGCGGCGGGCGGGATAGGCCGGCCAGGATTAACCAGCGTCTCCAGTAGCGCCGCGCCGTCGGGCGCCACGACCGCCACGGCGACGATGCGATCCTCGTGGGCGTCGAACCCCGTCGTCTCGACGTCGAGCACGCACCAGCCGGTTTGAGGGAGCGCCAGGACCATGCGCGCCAGGCAGATGGCTTCCTCTCGATCCTGTTGTCGCATCAGGTCCTCCGCGCGGTCTTGCACCTTCTCCTCGGTCGCCCACGTCCAGGCTGTTGTCTCGTCACGCGCCATTGTTCTCGCTCCTTTCATCTCTCTCATCGTCGTCGTCGAACACCATCGCTTGTTGCGCCCGGGCGGCGGTCCACGCCGCCACGGCGGCGGGATTCCGCCAGACGCTCTCGACGGCGCGCCGCGCCACGCGATGGCGCGGCGCATTCAACGCCATCGCGATATCGATCCGTTCCCACCCCGCCTCCTCCAGCCGGTCGTGGACCGCCGGGTAGCGATACCCCGACAGGACGACCATGGCGGGGCAGGCCAGCAGGTAGTCGACCAGCGCCTGGTGCGCGGCGACGTCGGCCTCCTGCTGCGCGGCCGAGATGGTCCACACCTGACCGCCCTGGTTCACCGCGTCGGCCAGTTCGTAGGCGTAGCGTTTGGAGTAGCGGCCGCGCGTGGCCATCACATACGGCGGATCGAGGTACGCGCAGACGCCGGGCTTGGCATAGGCGTCCATGATGCGCCGCCAGTCGCCGTGCTCGATCTGCACGTGGCGCAAACGGCCGTGGATGTCTGGCAGCATCTCCACGATAGACAACCACCGCTGTCCGGCGCTGTTGCCGCCATTGCCAGCGCGATAGCCCCATGCGCCCGGCATCACCACTGGCGCGGCGGGCGGCGGGAGCGTCGCACTGTATTTCCACCCCGAGCGGGCGCCCGTGCCCGTCGAGCCGCCGAAGGCCTGCCGGACGCACACGTACCAGGCCCACGCGCGGCGCACGGGGTCGGGCTCGGACACGGCCTGTGCGCGGCAGGCCTCGAACTCCACGCGGGCGTACGGCGTCAGGTGGCACAGGCGCACGAACTCATGGAAGAGGTCGGGGTCACGCAGCACACGATAGAAATGCACCACGCCGTCGTCCAGGTCGTTGATGGTTTCGAGGGGTGACGGCTCCTTGCGCCAGAACACCGACCCGCCGCCGAAAAACGGCTCAATGTAGCACTGATGAGGCGGCAAGAGCGGAATGATATGGTGCGCCATATGGCCTTTGCCTCCAAACCAACAGATGGGCGACCGTAACGGCTGATACGCGGCAGCGGATGTCATGAGTGCACCACCCGCATAGCATGCGTCGCCGTACACCCGAAGCGCGCCCCGCTATCTTTCCAATACATGCCCGTTGCTCTTAGTCGACGCATCTCTGCTTTCTGCTCATCAGTCAGGACGGGGCGGCCACGCCAGGTGTGGGATAGTTGATAGGCGCGCGCGCGGCCCTGTGCGTAGGCGTGGTCCATAGTGCCGGTCGGGGTGACGAGCTCGAGGGTAGATAAGCGATTGTGATGCTTGTTGAGGTCCTTATGGTTGACCTCCAGGCCTTCGGGAATAGGGCCATTGAACCAGACCCAGATCACCCGATGCGCCTGCACGGAGCGCGTCTTGTCCGCGCTCACTCCGAGCGTCAAGCGTCGATACCCTTTGTTGCCAACGTTTTCGGCTCGACGGGGCGTGACGGGGATAAGGCGTGACGCGCCTTTCCCGTTGTTCCGACGTTCGGCAACGCGCCAGATGCGCCCCTCGTCGTCAATGCGCAAAACGCCATCATGAAGCATCTGCAACGCCAACTCCAACGGGTGTCGTGCCAGGGGCGAACGCAAAAGCGTCTGTGCAACAGGGGTCGTTTGCATGGTCATGACTAGCACTCCCACCACGCGCCGTAACCGCGGTAGAACAAGTACGCTGCGATGTGCGCCTGGGCGTCGGGGTCCGTGATCGGGCGGTACTCGGGGTCTGGCGCGCTCAGGTGAGGCGCCAGGCTCATGTCCGCGTTAAGAAGTTGCACCCCAAACGTGTAGCTGGCGCTCTTAAATTGATATAACCCGATCGTGCCGCTTGCTGGATTGTAGGCGGCTCGATCAAGCCCGCTCTCGCACTGGGCCACGGCCGTCATCGCGGCCACGCTCAAGCCATAAGCGACCGACCAGTAGGAAATGCTGGCCAGCACGCCATCGTCCGCGGCGGCCGGTCGTGGCGTGAGGGCAAGACCAGCCAGCGCCAGGCCGACCAGGACACCGGCGAGGCGACGACGTCCGCGTACGCGGGGTGAGGATGAACAGGAGCCGGAATGCCGCCGGCGGCGGCACGAGCCGCACACAGGAAGGCGCGTCATAGCTGCACCTCTACCCCAACCGTCCGCACGGCAGCTAGGCAGATCGCCTCCGCCGCCGTGTCGCCATGACCCCTACGGCCCGACCCGATGCCCGTCACGCGCGCATCCGGGGTTCGCAGAAAAGAGCACGTCCACGAGAGAGCCCCGGTCTGCCGCAGCCCCGACAGTCGCCAACCCCGGTGGTTCAGCGCGACGACGCACAGCCACGCATCCTGGATGGTCTGACTCGGCGCCGGCATCTCCTCCATGATCGTGCGCGTCCCGTTTGGCGCGACGTAGTAGCCAGTCGTGTCACCGGAGTACCGCTCGCGGTAGGTGTAGCCACACACCTCCGTCAGCACGAGGTGGTCGCGCTGATAGGGGGCGAGGGCGGACCAGCGCGTCATGGCCGCACCGCCCGCGCCGCTAATCGCTCGTTCGCGGCCGCGATGGCGGCCACTATCGCGGCCAGGTGCGCGTCCGAGCCCGCTTCGGCCAGCCAGGTGTTCCACACCCGCGCCCTCAGATGCGCGGGGACAAGCTTCCAGTGATCCCAGCACATGAGTTTGGCGCGCGCGACCTGGCGCGCGCAACCCCACGCGGGGCACTGATGCGTGTCAGTTGCGTTGTTCATTCCGGCTCCTCAATCTTTTTGTTGTTCCACCGGACAAGACAACGCTTTACCGTGCGTTTGTCGGCGACGGAGCGCCTCCACCACCAGGCCCAGGACCTCTTTGGCCTCCTGCGCGTCGGGGTGTTGCGCGGGCCTGCGCGCTCGCGTCCGCACCCGGGTGACGATGGCTCGGACGCCCTGCGCCGTCAATCGGTAGTCGGCGGCGATCTCCTCCATCGGCTGCCGGTCGCGCGCCTTACGGACACACACCGTGACATACAGCGCCACGGCCCGCGCCTCGCGCAGCGGCGGCGTCAGGTCAGGCCCGGCGCACAACGCGTCAGGCTCGTCCGCGCCGTACCAGCGCGCGACACGCGTCAGGACAAAGCGCCGGAACGCGGCTCGTCGCCGGCGCGCTTTCTCTTCCCGTTCAGCCACTCGGGCGGCCCGCGCCTCGGGCGTGCGGTACGTCTCCGCGTACCGACGGCGGGACCGTTCGCCGATCTCGTCACGCCTGCGCCAGTAGTGCGCCGTCGTCTGCCGATTGAGCACGGCCCGGTTGACCAGGTAGTAGCCGCGTTTCCACTCGCGCTGATCCTCGGCATGCGCGGCGTCCCACTGCCGCTTGTACACGCGGATCTCGCCCTGGCAGCGCGCGGCATAGGCCGCCTTCGTCACGCGAGTCGTCTCGAACCGTCCGAGGTAGTAGGCGCGCATCGCGGGCGGCGCCGCGTCCACCTCGCACGATCGGCAGCGCAGTGGGCGGCGCGTGCCGCGATAAAGCAAGCGGTAGCTGTCGAGCGGGACCTCTGTCAGGCAGCCAGGGCAGAAATAGCGCCGCGCGGGATCGCGATCGTCGATCCAGGTCATGGGGACGGCCATCACGACACCTCGCTCTCGGCGCTGTCATCAGCGCCTGCCGCCGGCGGCCCGACGGCCAGGTCGTCGTGCTGATCGGGGCTGGCCCACTGCGACCGCAGCCACCCGTAGAACGGGTAGGACCGGAGGGGGTTGTCGGGATCGCCCGCGTAGCGATACTGCGACGCCCACTCAGCCAGCTCCTTGCGCGTCTGGATCTCGAACACGAGCTTGAGCTGCGTGTCAATCGGCAGCGTGGCCAATTGCTCGGCCGTCAGCTCCTTCATGCTCTTGTCCCACAGCGCGGGCGCGTGGCGGTGCGTCGCGGCGCGCAGCGGCCCGACCGCCGTACCCCACTGGAGCATGCGTCGCAGCATCAGCGCCACCTGCATCGGGTGCAGCGGCCGCGTATCCACGTGGCGCGCCAGGCCCTCCAGGTCGGCCGCCACCTCCGCCTTGACGACGGCGTCCCGGCGCGCCGTCTCCTCGTCGCGCAGCCCCTTGTAGCGCGCGGGATCGGTGCAGATCGGGACCGCTTCCGCCTGGTAGCCCTGGGCCTGGCCGCGGCAGGGACACGCCGCCGTGCAGGCCTCTGGTACGGGGTAGCCGTAGGATTTTTCGCACCGTTCGTACGTGTCGCTAGCGAGATCTCGGAGGTGCGGAATGGCGGCAGCAGGTGCGCCATCGGGCGTCGCCGCGGCGTCGCGCGATGGCTGCTGGCGTTGGCGCGCCGCAGCCGTGTTCAACTCCTTCCAATGCGACGGATTGAGGCACACGCTGTGGTAGCTGTCTTTTTTGCGCGCGTCGAAGGGACAGCCTTTGCACGCGGCGAACGGTGTGAACAGGATCTGCAGCAGCCCCGCGCGCTGGAGCGCGTAGGAGTCCGGAATCGACGACTCCAGATTCTTGCTGGTGGCGCCGGTAGCCACGGCCTGGGCGGCGATCGCGGACGCCGCCGTGGGGAAGGCCTTGAAGCGCAGCAGGGCCGCGCCGTGAGCCACACTGAGCGCGCCGGCTCTGATCAACTCCCGCACATCTTCCGGCAGGTCCAGCAGGCCGATCGCCTTGGCGATGGCGGGCTGGGTGCGGTTGACGGCGCGGCCGATCTCGCTCTGCGTGTAGCTGGCCTGATCGCGCAGACGCCGGTAGCCCTCGGCCTCCTCGATGGGATCGAGGTCCCGACGCTGAAGATTTTCGATCAGGGCCAGGGCCAACGCCCGGCGGTCGTCGACGCCCTCCAGGATGCGGGCGGGGACGGTCTCCATCGCGGCTAAAGCGGCCGCGCGCCAGCGTCGTTCACCGGCGATGAGGGAGTAGTAGGGAGGCGGCCCGTCGGGCGCCACGTCCGCAATAGGGCGCACCACGACGGGCTCGAGCATGCCATGCTCTTTGAGACTGGTGGCCAGCTCCTCCAGGGCCGCCCGGTCAAAATGGGTGCGCGGGTTGATCGTGGAGGGCATGATCCACTCCCGTGGCAGGTCGAGCATACCGCCGGCAGCAGGGGTATGCCGCGCGGCATAGGGTGAGGTAGCGGACGGGGGCGGGATGGGCACGGGCACGGGCACGGGCGCCGGAGATGGAGGGCGTGAGCGCGGGCGTGCGGTGGTGGTCACGGGGAGATCTCCTCTCGGATCAGATGGTGATGAACGTGGGCGTGGGCGCCGAGCGGCAGCGCCGGCGGAGGCCGGCGTCACACTGGAGCGCGCCACGGAAGACGTAGACAGCGAGGTGACAGGCACGACAGCGCGCCACCTGGCTGCCGGCGAGTCCGGGCCCGGGCGTCGTCATGTCGTGCTCGAGCGCGGTGGCCCGCGCGACGAGGGCCGCCAGGCGGCCCTCGTCGCGCGGGTCGCGCGCCGGGTCCACGGCCGCGTCGGTCGGCGTCAGATGCGGCGTCATCGGCGTGGCCGCCAGGACGTGGGCGAGAGAACAGGTGGCGCGGTGGGCGGAGCGCCGCTGTCGAGCAGGTCGTCCTCGTCAAGGCTTTGAGCGTCCGCGCCCAGGCCGTCCTCGTCGCTGTCGTCGGATCCAGGGTCGGGCAGACGCTGTTGCACGCCCACCGTGGCCGCCAGGCGCTTCTCCAGGAGCGCCGCGACGCTGTCCACGAGCGCGCCAATCGCATCGCTGCCGTCCTCTATGGACACGGGACCCACCCACACCAGCGCCACGCGGATCGCGGCGTCGGGCTCCCGATGCGCGAGGCTGAACGTGCGCTCGACTTTCACCTTGACCTGCAGTGGGGTCTCGTAGCTATGTTTACCGGTGAGCAGCCGGCAGAACCGGGCCACGAGCGCGCCGACAAAGGTCATGACCTCGTCGGTCGTCACGTCGGCCAGCCACGTGACGCGGACCTGGAGGCGCGCGTCGGGCGCGAGGTCCAGGAGATCGTAGGACTGGTCGATCTGAGCTTTCGCGGGCTTACGGACGGCCATGGGATACCTCCTTGTTGTCGCGCGTGCCGGCGGTCGTGTCGCCGGCGACATGTGAGGCGCGCCACCCGATGGCGCTGGGACTGTCGGGGTACTGCTCCAGGGACGATGGATGCGCCGCGAGCCACGCGGCTTCCGGATCTGGCTCGTACGCAAGCCCGTCGCGCGCGGCTTTGAGCCATAGCGCGTCCGGGAACGGCTGCGCGTCACACCCGTCATCGCACGGATAGGTGCGGCACGCCGGGCACACGATCATGCGCTCGTCCCGATAGTAAAATGCGTGGACCGCCGCGCTCGGCGCCGCGGCCACCCGTCCCGTGCGGAGACGACGATCGTCGCCGTCCATGATGACGACGGACCCATGGGCGGCATCGCGCAGACGCGACGCGAAGCGCGGCGAGCGCGCGGCGAGTTCCGCCAACGTCAGGTTGCTGGTAACAACCGTGGGGAGATAGGCTTCGTACCGTGCATTGATAAGGCTGTCAATCTCCGTGTCAGCCCATGGCGTCGCCAAGTGCGCGCCCAGGTCGTCGATAACCAGCAGGGACGCGGTGGCCAGGCGTCCCGTCACCGTCGCCGTGTTACCCGGCTCCTCCGCGGCCACGCCAAACGTTGCCTTCAAGCGCGCCAGGAGGTCGTGCGCGGTCAGAAAAAGGGGCAGTCCCCGCTGCTCCGTGTACGCCCACAGAATGCCCGCCGCGAGATGCGTCTTTCCCGTGCCGGTTGGGCCGAGAAACGTCAGCAGCCCGGACGGTCGCGCGGCGAACATGATGGCCCGACGGTAGCCAGTGAGGTGCGCCGTCCCGTCGAAGGTCTCCAGACGCCGTCCACGCAGCGCACCCACGCCCGGCTGGGTCAGCACGCGGTCAATGCGGCGCGGAGCCGTCACATGAGCGCACGCATGGCAGGGCACGGCGCGGCCGAAACGCGGATCGTCAAGGGAGACATCGAGCGTCACGTAGCGCAAACCCAGACAGCGCGCACAGTCGGCCGTGGCGTGAACCGTCTCGGGAGCGCCGTCGACACGCGGCCGTTGCGACACTCTCCACCGCGCCAGGTCCTCGCTCAGCACCGCGCCAATTGGACGCGGATCGGATGGTGGCAATTTGTTCATGCGACGGTCCCCTCACCGCCGGCGCATCCCGGATCATGCAGCGAGCCGGATATTTTGAGGCACTGCCGGCAATATCCCGCGACAGCCGTCGCCCGTAATTGCTCCATCGTCAGGGGGATCGGTCGGGATGATGAGTGTGGAGCGCCACCATCGCTGAGTGAGCGCCTGTTCGCGGTCGCAGACGACCCCTGACGCTCAGCAGGTTTCGACGCGGGATAGCCCCGGAGTTGCCACCGCACCCACGTGTCCGGCAGCGCGCAGTCGGCCAGGTACGGTTTGTCGGACCAGTACGCGAGGCCGTAGCCGCTCAGCTCGTAGGCTTGACAGCGCAGCCACTCGTCAGTCGTGCGGCCGCGGCGCGCCAGCAGCCGGTTCGTGGCCGCACGCTCCAGGTCGGACAGACCCCGCCCTAAGCGTCGTTCAGCGTCCTCAATGAGACGATCAACCTCCAGTGACACGGTGGAGGAGGCGATAGCGGGCGCGCTCGCGCCCGCTATCGCGCCCGCGCCGCCTCCACCGTTAGCTATGGTCGTAGATACCGTTTCCTCCTGTATAAGGTCTGGAGGGGGAGAACTGCACACTTTTGCAGTGGGATTTTGGGGAGAGCTGCACACTTTTGCAGTGGGGCGGGGGACAAAAAAAGAGGCGGGCAGGGTGCGCGACGCGGCGACGATCCGCGTTTTAGCGCGCTCAATGAGGCCGCCGAGGACGCGCTTGATGTACTCCATCCGCCCGAACCAGAAGCGCGTGCGCCGGCCGCCCTGCGCCAAGCCCACGCGCTCACGGACGATGACGCCCGCGGACGCGAGGCGCGCCAGATGATAATAGACGGTGCGCTCGGCAAGGCCCGCCTCGCGGGCGAGTTGTGCTACTCCATCCTCGTCGGACGACCCGAGGATGACACAGCCGTCCCAGTCGGCATGTGACCAGAGCACCCCCAGCGTCCCCATGCATGACCGGAGGCGCTGCATGATCCCCTCCCGAAGGAGAGCAGTGTTGTAGTCGTGCGTGCGGAACGTGCCGTTCCAACTGAGGGCATTGATCTCGGTGACTGATGGCGCGGAAATGGTTGTGGCCGTCATCGCGCGATCACCCAACGTGATAGCGCATAGGTGTCTTGTGTCTGGTGACTGCAAACGTGTAGACTATACACAGCAGGAGTCCTTTCTCGCCCCGGACCGAGTGATGCACGATCCGGGGCATTTTTATGCGGGTGATGGGCGCCCGACAGGAGGCGTCCGGTAAAGTTACGGGAAGAGCGGCGGTAGCGGCGGCCAGCCGATGAGCCACATCAGGCCCGCGCACAGGCCGACGCTCGCGATGATGACGGTGAGCTCGAGTAGCGCCACGAGCGCCAGGTGGACGACAGCAGCGCGGCGCGGGGGGTAGACGCCCGGCGTTGGCGGTCGAGCCACGACGCGCGGGCGTCCACGCCTCTCACGAGAACGTGACATGGGCTGAGGCGACGGTGTCATCGCGCCACCGTCCGCGTGTCACGCTCGGCCTGGTAGCCGTAGGCGGTCGCCGGCAGCCGCGCTAGCACGTGAGCCGGATCGTTGACGTTAAGCCGCCTCTGCGCATATCCCAGCAACGCCCGGTACTGCCGGTCGGTGATGAGGCTCTCCTGCCGTGCCTGGCTGGCATCGTTCCAGCACGCCGCGACGTCGCCGGCGCCCGTCGGCGGCCGCATGCAGCGCTCGAGCTGCAGAAACACGTCGATGTCGGCCTGCGTCGCGTCGTGGCAGGCGATGCGATGCCACGCCTCGCGCGCCTTGATCAGCGCCTGCGCCGTGGCGTTGCCGCCCTGCGCCATGGCCCGCCCCTCGGCCTCCAGCACTTTGCGTAGAGTGTCGGCGAGCGCGGGGTCCTGGACATTAGACGTGGCTGCCGCCGGCGGGGAGGTTTTTTCCTCCCCGCCGGCCGGCTCAAAAGGGATGTCGCCCTCGACCGCTTGCAGCTGGTTGATCAGCCACTCCTTCCACGTCGCGAGCGCACTGAGATCGGATGGCCGCTCACCCCTGCCGAAATCGGCGCCGAGTTTCTGTTGGGCCGCGGCGTCAGCGGGGGCTGTGTAGTTTGCTTTCACGGCCGCGTCCGCGATCCGGTCGTTCAGCTCGGCGTGGCGCGCCTTCCAGTCAACGGCTGGCGTGGGGGGTGATGGGGCGGCTGATGGGGCGACGCTTCCCTCGACGATTTCCCCTGTCGTCACGTCCACGGCGCGTGGCGCCGGTACGGGCGACGAGGAAGGGGCGGCATCCAGGTGAGGCGCGTCGCCTGCGGATATGTCATCGTCCGCTGTTTCGTCAAGCACAAGTTCACCGTCGGCTGTCACGGCCACGCGGCTTGGGGCCAGTTCCTCCGACGTATACATGCCTAGAATGGAATCCTGGAAGGCGGTGTGTGCCGCCGCGGCAATGGCGCGTGAGCGCAGCATGGCGCGCGGATACTTGTCCCAGTTGAGGTTGCGCCTGTCGCCGCTCAGCAGGCCGGCGCGCGTCGCGTCTTCCATGCTAAACGTCAGGCGGCCGGGAGACTCCCAGCCGCGGCGTCGGTACTCAACCGTGCACTGTGTGTTGCTGGTTTCCAGCACCTTCAGCGCCTGATTACCGTGGTCACGGTAAATGAGAGCGGCCAGCATCTCGGCCGATGCCGTGGGCTTGCCGCCGATGAAGTGGAAGCTCCGTAGGGCGGCTGAAGGCGGCACACCCAGCTCGCGGCCGGTTTGGACGACCGCGATCACCTTGGCGACGCTGTCGAGGTGCTTATAGACACCGGAGGCTTCGAACATTTGCGACATGCGCTGGATGATGGTCCATTCGGACTCGGTGGGCAGGTCCGCGCGTGGCTGCGACAGCGCCAGCGAGGTCGATGCGGATTGGAGATCGGACGTCATGGCTACATTTCCTCTATCGGTAAGCAACGCCACCGGCGGCCGTGCCGTATGCCGTAAATTGTCTGGATCGATACGCCGAATTGCGCGCTCAACTGTCTGACCGTTGTCCCGACGGCGCACGCCGCTCTTATCGCCACCACATCGATTGCACGGAGCTTTGCTGATGGATGGCGTTCACCTGGTTGTGAGCGTCCTGGTGACGATGCGATATGACGACCACGTGTGCCATGGCCACGTGCATTGCGGCGAAGAGCCATGTCAGAAGCTGTACTGAGGAACAGATGGTCTGGCCGCACACATCCGAGGTTGCCGCAGTGCTGGCCGACCTTTAATCCATCGAGCACAGGCCCGTAGGTCAACGCGTATGAGACGCGATGAACCTGGCCGTGACGATCCCCGACCCGGGTTTGACCATACCCTGACGCGCTTCGGCGACCACGCCATTCCCAGCACTCACCGTCTTTATCGACGTAGGACCAAAAACGGTCGGCGAATGCCGGGCGCGCCATCATGTCGGCAGAGGTAGGACGAATAAGTGGCCGTTTCGCACGCGTCGCATTTGCCTCGCGGCGACGCTCTCCGTCCCGCGCCTGAAAGCGCCAGGCAGGCGGCATCACGACAGCCTTCCAGGTATGACCGGTGAGGATGAAGCGTATGTTGCTCACGGTGACGCCGTACGCATCTGCTAGCATCTGGCAACTTTCGCCAGCAGCATGACGGAAGCGAATCGTGCGCACCGCATCGGCCGTCAGCTTGACGTGGTAAGACCGTTCGCTTGTGGGGCCAGTTGGCCGGAGACGACCTTTTATCACCGCGTCAAGAGTATTATCCCTGGGCGTCCCCACGAAGAGGTGATCCGGACGCACGCACACCATGTTGTCGCAGTGGTGGCAGACGTAGAGACCTTCCCCAATAGAACCATGTGCGAGGAGGTATGAGAACCGATGGGCCTGCACCAATTCTCCCCGACGGACCGCAAAGCGTCCGTACCTCAGGCCAACGGAAGCAGTCCATGTCCAGCACTCGCCCGACCTATCCACTTTGGCCCAGAATCGTTCCCGCAACGCGGGCAAACGGTCCTCAAGACCGACCAGAGAGGTGCGAGTGGTCCTGTTGTTGTTCAGTGCCATCGCTCAGGCCTCTTCCCAGAATTTTCCGTGTTCGTTACACATCCACCAGCCATACCGTGCGCTTGTCGGCGCCCCGCAGCCGATGACACCACACGGATTCCCGCGTGGCGCCATACCCTCTGGCTTCAGCCGACAGACGATGGCCGGCCGTTGGGGGCGTTGCGATGACGCGGCGTCCCCGGTTTGAGAATGCTGTGAGGGCGCCGAGATGGAGACGGCGTGTTGAGTCATGACGCGCCGTCCGACGTGGTGTCCATGGTCGAGCGGCTACTATCCGCCACGGCGACGATCTGCTCACGCAGAGCCTCCAACAGGCTGGCGATGGTGCGTATGCGTCTGCCACCCGCGGTGAGTTCGTTGAGCTGGGCGTAGCGGTCGAGATCGGCGATGACGCCGCACAGGTTGGCCTCGGCCGTGCCGAGCAGGTGCGCCTCGATCGGCGCCAGCGGTGCTTTGTGTGGATGGAAGGGCGTCATGCCGCGCCTCGTTGGCGTCGCCGGCTATCGCGGCTGTCGTAGATCACGGTCGCGCCATGACATCCGAGGACACACCGACCATCGGCGTAGAGGATGCCTGTCTCGCCACACGCCGCACAGACACCGTGCGACCCGCGCTTGCTCGGAGCGGCCACGATGGTCGCGGTCGCGGTCGGCTGCGTGTCCGCGTTGCCGGCGACGGGCACGGCAAGCGCGCCAGGCGCGGCGGCCTTACCCGCGCAGAGTGGGCAGAGGCCCGAGGGGTGCGCCGTGCGCCGCCCCCGGCACCGCCGGCAGATGATTGCCGCGCCGGCGGTCACGTGGTCGGACGCCTCTACGTGACGGTGGTGCGCCGTGTGGATGGGGAGCGAAGAGAGGGGCAGGCCAGCGTCCGAGGCCGGGACTGCTGTTGGGATCATCGTCGGGGTTGGCGTCAGCTGGGCCAGGCCGTGGAGCTGGGGCCGGCCCACGGGCACGCGCGGCGTGACGTGGGCCGGTGGCTCCATTCTGGACTGATGTTTGCAGCGCTTGGCCGCGGGGCAGGAGCACGACCAGCGGCCCGTCGCGGCGCTGTAGCGCAGGTTGTACACGTTGCCCGGCGTCTTCGGGTTGTCCGAGCGCATCCGGACATGGTCGGCCGTGACCTCGACGTAGGCGCCGGGGTAGGGGGAGGGCTGAGGGTATGACGACGACAGTAAATCATCTGGTAGACTGTCGCTAGGTAGTGATACCTGTACCATGACGATGGCCCTTTCGTTTGATGCGTGAGGGTTACGAGACCTTCGACGCTGGTTTGGTCGCCTGTGTGTCGAAGGTCTCTTTTTGTTGTCCGGCGAGCAGCTCCTGCTCGCGCGCGGCGGCCTTGCGCTCCTTGCGCGCCCGGATGGCCATGTCCGTGATGACGAGCGCCCGCGTGAACGCCTCGCTCGCCGTCTCCCGCGTCGGGTCCCAGGGCTCGATCACCGGGATGTAGCGACCATCCGCCGTCCTGCTGAGGATGAGCGGTGGGGCCTCGTAGATGCGTGTGTGCCCTGTGCTCATGCTGCTGATCCTTCTGGTGGCCGTGTGACGGTTCCCTTGGCGCGACGAACGCGCCCTTTGGGTAGAATTTCCGCATCACGGTCGAACAATCGGCGCGAATCAATACCGTAGGTATGTCTGAATGCTTTCGCCAGTTCACGCACCTCCTTTTGAGTGAAGAGCACCTTATCGCGGCGAAGACGAAAGTAGCGGTCCTCAGAGACCCCAAGGACGCTGCGTACCCATTCATGTTGGATATGCAACTCCTGGATGACGTTGAAGACGTGTACCCCACGCGCCATGCAAACCTCTCCCGGTGCTAGGCTGTAACAATGCAGTTGCGATGTCATCCTCTCTAGGATATGCCACCGCAACTGCGTTGTCAAGTGCGGCAGTAGGCACTTTTATAGCGTCAAGTGCAACAAGGGCCGCATTTGTGATAGATTAGGGGGTAGCGAAATTGCGTTGCGCATGAACTGCAAAACAGTCCAGGCGCAACGCATATGATCAGGACGGGGAGAGGGAGGCGATGGCGTTAGCGGTGGCTGATTTAGAGAAGCCTAAGCGTGGCGACCCGGACTATCCGCGTCTTCGCGCCATGGTTGCTAATGGTGCGACGCGTAAGGGCATATCGCTACGTCAATTGGGGTTGACTATAGGTTTTAGCCATTCCGTGGTCACAGAGTTTATGCGTCACGATAAGAAGCCGCAGCGTGAGGTGCTCATTGCCTTGGCGGACTACTTTGACGAAAGCCGTGAGGACTGGCAGGAGGCTGGAGGGTTTGATATATCCGATCTTCCGCCAGGGCGCGGTTATACAACCGAGGAACGCACACTCGCGCGATGGCTCAGTAGTTTGTCTCCTGAGGATCGGGAAGCTGTTCGTCAAGAACTTCAACAAGAACGGCCTCGACTTTGGGTCGTCCCGCCGTCGGGTAAATTGGAAAGCCGATGAGCTGGGCTGCCTGCAAAAGCAGTTCAGCGCCGCGTTCATGGGGTCGAGAGCAAAGATCTTCAATGACGCCACTTTCTCGCAACCGCCCCGCGACGCATCGTGCTAGCTCCAGGTCATCCATCGCACCTATCCTATACCGTTAACGTAGAACGCATGTCCTAGATAATACGCCTGATCTGGTCAGGCGTCAACCCCTTACGCTCATATGGCTGACACGGGATGGCAGCCATTTAGGAGGATACCGAGATGATCCGCTCCTGTTTGTCAACGTTGTGCCTTGTCGTCACGGTCCTGATTCCATCCGAGTCGCGAGTGGTCGCGGTGTCGGGGGCGGTTCCCCTGTCCTATTTCAAGCTGCCAGCGGCCGCGGTTGGGGCATCGCACATTTTCAATCTCGGTGGTGAGGGCGGCGGACCGGGTGTGACCTATCCACCGGCCGACCGCTTCGAGCTGTCGCAAACGCCCGCCGTGGTCGGGGGCTACGTGTACGATGTCGTGCCGAACGTCCCGGCGGGACAAGGCCAGGTACAGGGGTACTACGAGGTCACGATTTACCGGACCGTACGCGCCGCCATGGCGGGCAACGCCGGCTATCGGGACAGCGCGCATGGTCCCCAGAGCCGGCAGCCGTTCGCCCCCCTTGCTATTAGCCAGTCCTTGAATAGTAATGAATGGTTGAAGGGCAGGCACGCGATTAATGGGCCGTCGCACCTGCTATGCGAGGCGATGGGCGGCGTACGCTATCAGAATGTGCGCGTCGATACATACATCCTGGATCTCGACAGTGGATCGACGGGAGCGGGGCTTCCCTGCGCTGGAGAGAATGCCTGGGCTGTGCGTGTCATGTCCGCACTCTACTTGCGACTCATCACCTTTGCGCCGGGACATCCGCCGCTGGGCTTGGCCGTTGGTGGGCCGATTGTTCGCATCGTCGAGCCCTTCGATGTGCGCGGGCACGTGCTGCTGGGCCACAATCCTTCTGCCGGCGGCACTGCAACATCTATCTCATGCGCGTCTACGTCCTATGTGAGCAGTCGCGATGATGCGTTTCGTTGTATGGCCGGCAGCGAAATCTTCGACCCCTGTTTTGCTCCTCACACGGATGGGCCGTCGGTTGTGGCGTGCGTGCTCGACCCGCGTGTGCGCTACGCCGAGGTGTTTAGCCTTAGCGCGCCGTTGCCCCGGCCGTTCCGGCCGGTGGTGGTTGCGGGGCAGGGTCAGCCCTGGGCCGTGGATCTCGCCACGGCAGAGCAATGCGGATATGCGGGAGGGGCAACTACCAGCGTTGGCAATCTGCGTGCGAACTACGAATGTAGTCCGACCGGGACGGTCTACGGCGCCATTGACCGAGCAGGGCGTCAGTGGGCGGCGCTTGTTTGGCGCGGGCTGCCATCGGAAACGCCAACCGCCGATCAATTGGAGCGCGTCGGTGTGACAGTTGCCTATTTTTAACGGAGGCAGGGAGCGATGGAGAAGCGATTGTTGTGGCGATGGCGAACGATCGGCGCCGCGATAGGTTTGTGCCTCATCGTGTGCTTGCTGGCAGCATGCGGTGAGCCGGACCCCAATGGACCGGCAGCGATTGAGAGCGCAGGCGCGACGAGCCAGGCGGCGACGATAGTAGCGAGTTCGCCGACGGCGACGGCGCTGGCCGCCGCGACGGTGATAGTGCGACCAGTGTCGACGAGACGTGCGCACGCCCGCCGTCGTGGACAGTTCCGGCCCGTTAGCACGCCGATCCCGCAAGGGGATGACGCGGCGCCCGCGGCGCATGCTGTCGGCGCGCCCGCGTTGCCCGCCGGCGTGACCTCGAGTGGATGTATGATCGGGACACCTGGTCATAGTGTGGTCAGCGTGTACAGCGAAAGTCCGTATGCGCCCGCCTCTGACTGCAACCCCATTGCTCGGGGCGACTATGCCTACACCTCGCCACCGAACCTTTCGCGATTGACACGCTACTGCACGGCATCCAAAAACGACGGGTCGGCGACATTGGACGTATACGACCGACGCGACGATCTGGCACTACCCGCCCACCCGGAGATAGGCACGGTGGCCAATGCCGTCTGCGCCATCTATCAGAGCAACAGCCAGTGGACTGTCCAGCGTGATATGGCACTCGTACCAACATACATACCGAGTAGTTCAACTGGGGCAGCAGCTGAAACAGCAACGCCGACCGATGTAACCTCTTCCAACATCACCAGATCAGGCGACTCCGTGGCCAGCGACCAGGGCGGGACCGGCCCCACAGCTGAATGTTACGACGGCACGACAAGCTACAGCCATCATCCGAGTGGGACGTGCTCCCACCACGGTGGCGTCGCCACCTGGGATGATACGTTGCCGCATGCGAGCCAATAGGCCGCCTCTTTGACCATACAACGTCGCCCATCCTCCTCCGACCCGCCGCCGCCCGGCACCCCGGCCGCGCTCTATATCCGCGTCTCGACGGGGCGGCAGGCCGCCGCCGACCGCCACAGCCCCGACGTGCAGCGTACCCGACTGCTGGCCCTGGCCGTGCGCGAGGGGTGGCCCGTGGCGCTGGTCAGGCAGGACGTGGGCCGGCGGCATAACTTGACGCGCGAAGGGTATCAAGATATTATCGCCGCCGTCAGGAAGCGTGAGATCGGCGTCGTCTTGGTCTACATGCACGACCGTCTTTCGTCTGGTATCGAGTGGTTGTCGCGTTTGCAGGAGTTCGACGCGCTGGGCGTGCCGGTCGTGAGCGAGCAGGAGGGGGCTAGCGAACGGGGCATGCTGCGCTTCGTGCGCGCCGGGATGCAGTATGAGGAGTCGCTACGTCTGGCGCGGCGCGTGGGTCCGGCCCGTATCGCTGGCGCGCGAACAGGGACGCACATGGGGCGCACACCCTACGGCTATCGCCGTGTCTACCCCCAGCGCCAGGACGCCACGGCGCGGCCCGCTGGCCAGCTCGTCCCGCACGAACCCGAGGTGCGCGTGGTGCGCGACCTCTACCGCTGGTACCTGGACGGCGCCAGCACGTGGTCGCTGGCGCTGCGCCTGAACGAGGAGACAGTCGCCGGCCGGGCGATCCCGGCGCCGCACGGAGGTGGGTTGTGGGGCGAGACGGCGGTGTACACCATCCTGCGTAGCCCCGTTTACGCGGGGAGGGTGCGCTACGGTCAACGTCCCAGCGGCGCCTACGAGCCGGGAGATCCCGTCGACGTGTTCGTCGCAGAGGGACGGCATGAGGCGGTGGTCGACGAGGAGATGTGGCGGGCGGTACAGGCGCGCCTATCGGCCGGCAACCGCCGCGGGCCGCTGGGGACGCGCTCCGGCCCGCGGCTGGGGTCGGGCCTGCTGCGCTGTGCGACGTGTGGCGCGGCGACGATCTTTTGTGCGGCGCCCCGTCCCGACCCGAGCAAGCCTCGGCGCGCGGGCATGTACGAGTGCGGCGCCGCGCGGCGGGGGGCAGCGCGCTGCCAGGGCGTGGCCATCAACGCGCGCGCGGTCCACGCGGCGATCCGCGCGGAGCTGGGACGCCTCACGGTCGTCGACCGTGCGTACAGGCCGCGACGGGTTGCCGCCGAGCCCGACCGCGCTCGCCAGACGACGGCCCGGTTGACGGCGGAGATCGCGACGGCCGAACGGGACCTGGACGCCATCAATCGCTCAGCCGCGCTGACCGGGGAGCTGTCGGCGGAGCAGGTCGCGTCCTGGCGCCGTTTGGCTGGCGAGGCCGAAACGCATCTGATGGCCGCACGGGCACAGCTGCAGGGGGTTGGCCAACAAGGCGCCGTGCACCGGCAGACACGGGACCAGGTGCGTCAGGTCATCACGGCCGCGCTGCCGGCGGCGCTCCGGGACGCGGACGATGACGAGCTGATCCCCCTGACCCGGTTGCTGATCCGGTCAGCGTGTGTCATGGAGCGCGTCCCCGCGATCAACACGCGCTGGTGCAGGTTGGACGTGGAGTGGTCGCCCCTCGTCGTGGCGATGATGGCCGACGGCGATGTGACCCTTGCGCCGCCCGAGCCCACGCCGACACGGACAGCGCGTCAAGAAGACGATCGCCTCAAGGCGCGACGCTACCGTGAGCGGCGACGCACGCAAGCGGTCGTGACGCCGACCGAGACGAGTGGTTAATGGTGTTCAGGAGAATCGTGCGCATCACTTCCTGCTGGAGCAGGCCCATCTCCAGCATCACAAGATTGGCCACGTCCGAGGGCGAGCGCACCTGCAGCCGCGCCGCGCCCGGCTCCAGGAGGAGCCG
>JAABUX010000667.1_pt1 | contig 56427 bp, 47 predicted proteins | sample 5561851 | NCBI WGS metagenome assembly JAABUX01 (sample SAMN10711883, study PRJNA513361) | rock metagenome | isolation source: Antarctica rocks | place: Antarctica: Victoria Land, Richard Nunatak red sandstone | collected 2016-01-03
CTGCCATGATCGGGCTCCTCCATCGCTCTGGACACACAAATGTTGCTGCAGCCACCCGCCACTACGCCGCCCAACCACACAACGCCCTCGCTCTTCTTGGTCTCTCCCGAAAATGAAATGGCCCTGGCAAGACGGTCTACGGCGCGGCGCCCGTGCCCCCGTGTTCCGACGCCGCGCGCAGCGCGTGCATGTCGTCGCGCAACGTGCGGTACAACCCCTGATAGCGCTCGTAATACGCGTCGTAGAGCGCCGCTTTGCGCTCGTCCGGCTCGATGGAGCCGGCGCCCGAGGCGACCGAGCGCGCGGCTGTCGCGGCGTCCGCATACCAACCGGCGCCCACGCCCGCCAGCAGGGCCGCGCCGAGCGCCGAGTGGGCGGCCGCCGGCGCGGGCGTCGTGGGCAGCCGGAAGATGTCGGCGACGATTCTTTGCAGCAGCGGGTCGCCCGAAAGCCCGCCCGCTAAGATTACTCGCTCGCTCCCTATGCCCCCCTCGTAAAGCAGCTGCGCCGCGTGGCGCAGGCTGAAAACGACGCCCTCGACGACAGCACGCGCCAGATGCGCGCGGTCGTGGCCGAGCGTCAGCCCGATCAGCGCGCCCGAGGCCAGTGGGTCGGCGATCGGCGCGCGCTCACCGGCGAGGTAGGGCAGAAAGAGCAGTCCGTCGGCGCCAGGCGGCGCCGTGCCTGCCAGGTCAAGCAGCGCGCGCCGATCGCCGGAACGCCGCGCCGGCCCATTCGCCCACATCCACGACGAGAACCATTGCAAGGATAGTCCGGCGGCGAGGGTGGCGCTGAGCGCCAAATACGTGTCCGGTACGGCATGACGGAGCGTGCGGGCGCCCATGGCCGGTCGTGCCAGCGGCGACGGTGTGCAGGTCAGCATCTGCCCCCCGCTAGAGAGGCTGACCAGCAACGCACCGGGCGCGACCAATCCCACGCCCAGCGCCGCCGCGGCCTGGTCGGAGCAGCCGCACACGACCGGCGTGCCAGCAGCCAGCCCCATCTCCAGGGCCGCCTCCGCCCTCAGCCCTCCGCTTACCGTGCTCGACGGCGCGATCGGCGGGAACAAGTCAGCCGCCAGAGCGAGGGCGTCGAGCGCCTCGCGCGACCAGTGGCCGGCGTCAATATCGTAGAGAGGCGTGCCGCAGGCGTCGCTTGGGTCGGTCCCCAGTTGTCCGGTCAAGCGCCAGCGCAGGTAATCTTTGGGCAAAAGCACGGTCCGCAGGCGGGACCAGACGCCGGGCTCGTGCGTGCGCAGCCACAAGAGCGTCGCCGCCATAAACCCCGGCGAGACGCCGCCGCCCAGACGCGGCGTCAGCCCCTGCTCGGAGAGCAAGCGGTCGGCCTCGGCGGCTTCCCCCACCGCACGGCGGTCGGGCCAGATAATGGCCGGGTGGAGCAACCGAGAAGAGGAGTCGAGGCAAACCGTTCCATGCATCTGACCGCAGAGGCCGATGGCGCGGACCGCCGAACGGTCGAGCCTGGCCTGCGCCAGCACGTCATGCGTGGCTCCACACAGAGCGTTCCACCAGGCGCTGGGAGGTTGCTCGGCATAACCGGGCCTGGGTGCGGAGATGGCGTAGCCGCGCGACGACGAGACGGCGACCGTCCCGTCGTCGCGCAGCAGCAGGGCTTTGAGGCTGGACGTGCCGAGATCGAGACCCAACACGCAGCCGTTCATCCCTACACGTCGAAGTAGAGGTAATACTCGTGCGGGGTAGGCCGCAGACGGACGGAGTCGACTTCCTTGGCCGTTTTGTAGGAGATGTAGGAGTCGATAAGGTCGTTCGAGAACACATTCCCGGCGGTTAAGAAGGAACGGTCGGCGGACAAGGCGGCGAGCGCCTCGGCCAGCGACCCGGGCACCGAGCCGATCTCCGCGTACTCGGCGGGCGTCAACTCGTAGATGTTCTTCTCGATCGGGCCCATGCCGTTCGTGCGGGGATCGATACGGTTTTTGATGCCGTCCAGGCCTGCCATCAACATGGCCGAGAAGGCGAGGTAGGGGTTGCTGGCCGCATCCGGTGGGCGGAACTCTACGCGCTTGGCCTTGGGGTTGTCCGAGTACATGGGGATGCGGATAGCCGCCGAGCGGTTGCGCGCCGAGAAGACCAGGTTGACCGGCGCCTCGAAGCCGGGCACCAAGCGCTTGTAGGAGTTGGTGGTCGAGGCGCCGAAGGCCAGGATGGCCGGAGCATGACGGAGCAGACCGCCGATGTAGAACAACGCCGTCTCGCTCAGTTGCGCGTAGCCGTCCTTGTCGAAGAACAAGGGCTTGCCCTCTTTCCAGAGGCTCTGATGGACGTGCATGCCCGACCCATTATCCCCGTAGAGCGGCTTGGGCATGAACGTGGCGACCATGCCGTGGCGGTAGGCCACGTTTTTGACCACGTACTTGTACATCATCAACTGGTCGGATATCTTGAGCAACGTGTCGAACTTGATGTCGATCTCGGCTTGTCCAGCCGTGGCCACCTCGTGATGCTGGCGCTCCACCGGGATGCCGATCGACTCCATCACCAGGCTCATCTCGTTGCGCATGTCCTGGAACGAGTCGATGGGCGGGACGGGGAAATAACCCTCTTTAGGGCGAATTGTGTTGCCCAGGTTGGGGCTGCCGTCGCCCAGGCCAGAGTTCCAGTGCCCTTCGCGCGAATCGACGGCGTAGAACTGGCGGTGGCCCAAAGACTCGTAGCGCACGTCGTCGAAGACAAAGAACTCGGCTTCGGGGCCGAAGTAGCTCGTGTCGGCGATGCCGCTGTCGCGCAGATACGCTTCCGCGCGCTTGGCCAGCGACCGTGGGTCGCGGATGTAAGGCTCCAGCGTACCGGGCTCGACCACGTCGCAGGTCACGCTCAGAGTCGGCGTGAGGGGGAAAGGATCCATGAGCGCGGTGTTGGGGTCGGGCATCACCAGCATGTCGCTGGCGTTGATCTCCTGGAAGCCGCGGATCGACGAGCCGTCGAAGCCCAGACCGTCCGCGAACACATCGGCGTCGATCTGGGAGATCGGCACGGTAAAGTGTTGCAGCGTGCCGGGTACGTCGATGAACTTAAAGTCGACGACGAGCGCGCCGTTCTCCTTCGCCATACACAGTGCTTCGTCAGGGGTCATGCATCCTCCTTCTCTAACCGTAGGACACGAGCTATATCAGCTCGACGTGGGTTGGGGCCAGGACACTGGGAGCGACGTTGCTCGGAGTTCCGACGTTGGAGAAGAGGGAGGGCGCCTCGTCGCGCCGCTCGACCATGCGTATGGGTGAGCGCCGGCGCTCACCTATGCTAAGTTGTTGGTTTCCGCCAGTATACTACCTTGACGCTCTTCGCGCGGGGTAGGCTAGACCTGGTGCGCCAACAAGATAGCCTCGGCCACCTCGCGCATCGACTTGCGCATGTCCATACTGGTTTTCTGGATGCGGCGAAACGCATCGGATTCTTTCAAGCCCTGCGTGTCCATCAGCACCCCCTTGGCCCGATCTACCACCTTGCGCGTCTCCAGCGACTCCTCAAGGTTTTGCATCTGCGAACGCAGCGTGCGGAACTCCTCGAAGCGCGCCAAGGCGATCTCCACGGCGGGTTGGATGTCGGAATCGCGAAAAGGCTTGACCAGATAACCCACGACGCCCGCTTGTTGCGCGCGCTCCACGAGTTCCTTCTGACTATAGGCGGTCAACAGCAAGACCGGCGCAATGTTCTCGGCAGTCAGCAGACGCGCCGCCTCAAGACCATCGAGTTCCGGCATCTGGATGTCCATAATCACCAAGTCGGGTTGGGTCTCGCGGGCAAGTTGCACGGCGGTCGCGCCGTCTCCGGCTTCGCCGACGACCTGATAACCAAGGGCGGTCAGCATTTCGCGTAGGTCGAGCCGGATCAATGGCTCGTCGTCGGCAATGAGGATGCGGCGACGGGTCGCCTCGACCATAGGACGTTCTCCTCTCATGACACTAGATTGGCGCCGGCGCGTCCCCGACAGGATGAGGGTCAGCCGACAATCTTACGGCTATCTTACCATGATGTCCGCCTTGTTATACTACGCTGTGCAACAGCAGGAGGAAAAATGAACGACGGCGGCGAGAAGACCGGGCGCGTTGTGGTCACGGGACTGGGCGTCATCAGCGCGCTCGGGGTCGGTATGGACGCAAACTGGCGGCGTCTAACCGCCGGTGAAGGGGGCGTGGGCAGGCTCACGCGCTTCGACCCCGCGTCGTTTGAAAGCCGGGTGGCGGGCGAGGTTCCAGGATTCGACCCCCTCGCCTTCATGGACCGCAAGGAAGCGCGCCGTATGGATCGCTTCTCGCAGTTCGCCGTGGCCGCGGCGCGCGAAGCCCTGGCCGCGTCGGGCCTCGCCATTACGTCCAAGAACGCCGAGCGCGTCGGCGTCATCGTTGGCACGGCCATGGGCGGCATGGCCGCGCTCGATGACGCCTACGCCACGCTGGCGGCGAAAGGACCGAGCAGGGTTAGTCCCTTTTTCGTGCCCATGATGCTGGCCGACCTTGCCGCCGGCCAGGTCTCCATCCTGCTGGGGGCCAAGGGGCCGAACTGGGCGCCCGTCTCGGCCTGCGCCACGGGGGCGCACGCACTGGGCGAGGCGGCCTCGATCATACGTCGGGGCGACGCCGATGTGATCCTGGCTGGCGGCGCCGAGGCCCCGCTCTCCCCCGTGGCCCTGGCGGGCTACGGCTCCATGGGCGCCCTTTCCACGCACAACGACGATCCCACGCGCGCCAGCCGTCCTTTCGACAAGACGCGCAACGGCTTCGTCCTCTCCGAGGGTGGGGCCGTGCTGGTGCTGGAGAGCGAGGAGCACGCCCGCGCGCGCGGCGCGGTCATCCTGGCCGAGATCGCGGGCTACGGCGCCACCGCCGACGCGCATCACATGGTCGAGCCGTCGCCTGGCGGCGAGGGCGCGGCCCGCGCCATGAGGGCGGCGCTGCGTTCGGCAGGGGCCGACCCGGCGACGGTAGACTACCTAAACGCGCATGGAACCTCTACGCCCACCAACGACCGTCTCGAGACGGCGGCGATCAAGGCCGTGTTCGGCGACGAGGGTGCGCGTCGCCTCTCCATCTCGTCGACGAAGGGCGCGACCGGCCACACGCTCGGCGCAGGCGGGGCCATCGAGGCGGCCTACGTCGTGATGACCCTGGTCACGGGGACGATCCCGCCGACCATCAATCTGCGTGAGCCCGATCCCGCCTGCGACCTCGACTACACGCCGAACGAGGCGCGGCACGACCGCGCCGTGCGCGTGGCGATGACCAATTCATTGGGTTTTGGCGGGCACAATGCCTGCGTGGTGCTGCGACGCGCCGAGGAGATGCGCTAGGGATGGATGAGCCGACGACGCCCTCGACCGACGCGAACAGGCCCGACTACGCGGCGCTCGTGCGCGGTCTCCTCGACGATCTTGCCGGCACGAGCATCACAGCGCTCGACCTTACTCACGAGACTCTGCACATCTCCTTGCGCCGCGTCCCTGGCGCGCAGGCTGGAGTCGTGGGGGCGCCGCTCGTCTCCCCTGACGTGGTGGAGGCCAGGCCGGACGATTGGCGTGCCGTCGTCGCGCCGCTGACCGGCCTCTTCTACGCGCGCCCTTCCCCCGACGAGCCGCCCTACGTCGAGTTGGGCGTCCATATCGAGCCAGACCACGTTATCGGCCTTATCGAGAGCATGAAGATGTTCAACGAAGTGACGGCGGACATCGCGGGCGTCGTCCACGAGATCGCGGCTGAGAACGGCGCCCTGATCGAGGCTGGCCAGCCCATCATCTACGTCGAGCCGGGCGAGGACGCGGCAGACGGTCCTCTCGCCACGGCCTGATCCGCACGGAGCAACGTGCTTCGCGGCAGGCGTTGCGGCCTGCACTACCTCCGTGACAGCATGGCTCCCTTGAAAGCGTCGATGATCCTACCCTACGCAAAGAGGACATACTACAGCGCCTGTCGTCGCGATGCATCCTTTTTGAGGAGGCGCCCCGTCTATCATGTGAGCGGTGGGCGCAAGACACCGCTGCGTTTCGGGTCGTAGGGGACGGAGAGGAGGACCAAATCTGATGGGCGACGACGCGACGGACGACCTTGCCTTGATCGTCGCCGTCCAGGCGGGTGATGCCGAGGCCTTCGGCGTGCTCGTGACGCGGCACACACCAGCGCTGCTGCGCCTCGTGGTTCGCGCGCTGGGCGATGCGGACGACGCCGAGGATGTCGTGCAGGAAACCTTTCTACAGGCATACCGTGCCCTACGCACATTCCGCGGCGAAGCGAGCCTGGGGACCTGGTTGGGCCGTATCGCTCTGCGTCGCTGTCAGGAGCGTTGGGCCAAGGAGCACCGCCGTCACGAGATTGCCGAGGCCCGGCGCGCCGACCTCTTGTGGGAGAACCCAGACTATACCGTCGACCCGCTGGCCGTGGCTCAGGCGGCGGAACGGTGGAGCGATTTGGACGCCGCTCTGTCCCGTCTCCCCGCACCGCTGCGGCTGGCGGTGCTCCTACATGATGCGGAGGGGTTCTCGAGCGCGGAGGTCGCAATCCTGACCGAGGCGCCGTTGAGCACGGCCAAGAGCCGTGTACGACGGGGTCGCGCTATGCTCGTGACGGTGCTCGCCGATGCCGGCATCGAACGGTCATCTGGCGTGGGACGCATGATGCGTGGTGAGGAGGTAGGAATATGATCTCGTGTCAGGCCGCGCGCACGGCCGTATCCGACTACATCGACGGGGAGATCGACCCGGTGCTGGCGCGGAGGCTGGAGGCGCACCTGCGGACCTGCCGGACCTGCCCGCCGCTCTACGCCGCTCTGGTGTCCGTGCGGCGACAGCTGCGCACCGTTGTCACGGCTCCTGTAACGGATGCAGGGGCACGGATGGCAGCGCGGGTATGGGCTCAACTAATCAGGGAAGCCAACCCCGAGGGCGCCTCGGGTTAATCGCGTGGCCAGGAGTGGCGGTTCCGATCGGGGCACGGGCGCCCTGGCCTGGCGTCGTGCATCACTTACGTAGGTAGAGGAGAAAGATCATGGTGTTTATTCGTTTCATGGCCAGCGGCGTCGGCCGCTTCACCCGCGTCATCGCTGGTCTGGCGTTGATCGTGGTCGGACTCGTCGTACTGCCTAGTCCAGGCGGGGTTGCACTGGTTGTGATCGGTGCGGTCCCCCTGGCCGCGGGAGTCCTCGACGTGTGCCTGTTTGCCCCATTGTTCCGCCTGCCCTTCTTGGGGCCGGCTATCCGCGCCCGTGGGGCACGCTAAGCAGTACGGTCGGCGCCATCCGCGCTGTCATCACCGGCGCGGATAACAGTTGCCGCAAAGAAAGGAAAGGTCATGTCACGCACCCTTTCGGCTGACGAGGTGCGGGGCCGGTTGGAGCAGGGAGAGATCGCGCTCGTCGACGTGCGCGAGATTCCCGAGTACCGGGCCGGCCACATCTCAGGGGCCTACGCCTATCCTCTCACTCGCCTGCTCGTCGATACAATAGGCCTACCCATGGGCCGGCCCATCGTCGTCTATTGCGCGACGGGACACCGCAGCGCTATCGCGGCAGCCGTGCTACGGCGACGCGGCCATACGGATATCGCCCACTTACGGGGTGGACTGGCCGCGTGGCCAGGTCCGCGCGAACGACTATGAGCGGGGGCTCGGCCTATCCGGCGCTCTACGACGCCGTCATGGCATGTGCCGAACGGAGGGGACTGCATCGACTGCGGATAGAAACGGCCAACGCGGCCACGGGACGCGTCCTAGAGATCGGGGCAGGGACAGGAGCCAACATCCCGTTTTATGTGGCGGCGGACGTGGTCTGTGTGACGGACCCCGATCCGGCCATGCTTCGGCGCGCGGGGCGGCGCATGGATCACGCGAACGTCCCGGTGACGCAACGCCAGTGCGCCGCGGAAAACCTCCCCTTTGCAGACGGGAGCATCGATACGGTGGTCGCGACGCTCGTTCTTTGCAGTGTCCCCGACCAACGGTTGGCGCTGGCGGAGATCCAGCGAGTGCTTGCTCCAGGCGGCCTCTTCCGCTTTGTCGAGCATGTCCGGCAGGAAGAGGGTATGCTGGGCTGGCTACAGGATGTCGTGACGCCTCTTTGGCGCCGCTGCGCGGGCGAATGCCGCCTCAATCGCCGGACAGTCGCCGCGATAGAGGCCGCGGGGTTCGCCCGCGTGGACCTGCGTCGAGAGCGCCTAGCGCATATCCCGATCGTTGTGGGCAGCGCGCGGCGCAAGGTCTAACCGGGAGGGCGGAGAGGGAGGGATTCGAACCCTCGAGGGTAATTAAACCCTACCGGTTTAGCAAACCAGCGCACTAGGCCTCTATGCGACCTCTCCTTCGTGCTTGCGCCGCACGACCGTTATTCTAGCACGTACGCCGCCGAAAGACCAATCGCTTTTTCGTGATAGAAAAACCTTACATACACTGAGGGCTGACCCAAGACGTCGCGCGCGGCATGCTGTTCCTACTGACGATGTTCGCAGCTCCTACCCGGGTGTGAGACTCATGCTGAATTTAGACATAGGCGCTCGGGTTTTCTACAGGCAACCCTTCAGCGGCCGCGGCTTGGCGCTGGACTGCGTCAGCCGACACGAACGTCAGGAGCGATCGCCCCATGCCCCGCTGTAAATCGGCAACAATTAGAGCGGCAGCCAGATGCACGGAATCGTAGCCACGCAGGCCGTAGCGCTCGGCTAGATCCATGGCCTTTTCGATGGTTGCCCCTGCTGCCTCTACAATTAGAAAGCGAAGGTTCCAACGATGGCGGAAGGCTCGACTAGCGCGCGCGGCGTCATCAGTAGTCAACTCTCCCGTGCGGACCTTGCGTGTGAACGCGGATAGGGCTTCAGGCCAGTCAGACGGACCGTAAAGATCGTGCTCAGCCGGCCGAGCTAGTAGGCGTGCGATCCATGAAGTTCCGTCCTCTCGGACGTAGTCTTTACGGGTTGCCTCGTTGTAGAGGACAGCTCAGCTAGACGTGTCGGTTTAGCACGTGCTCGTAGGCATGCAGCGTGGCCTGAGCGGTTCGCGACCAGGTGAAGTTCGCGGCGTGCTCTGGTCCGCGCTGGCGCAACTCCGCCCGCAGTGTCGCGTCGCTCGCCACGCGCACCAGCGCCGCTCCAATCGCGGCCTCGTCCTGTGGGTCCACGAGCAGAGCCGCGTCGCCTGCTGCCTCCGGCAACGACGAGACGGTCGAGGTGATGACGGCCGCGCCCGTCGCCATCGCTTCGAGCACCGGCAGGCCGAATCCCTCCACCAGCGACGGGTACACGAACGCCAACGCGCTCTCATAGAGGGCTGGCAAGTCTTCACCGGGCACGAAACCCAGAAAGCGCAGCGTTGCGCCGCGCCCGCTCCGCTCGGCGTACATCGCCTGGATCGCTGCTACGTCCTGCGGCGGCCACTTTCCCGCGATCGCCAGCACGCACTCGGCTGGCAGCGCCACCCCCGCCTGCCCGAACGCCTTGACCAAGCGTGCCACGTTCTTGTGCGGGTCGGCCGAGCCGGCGTAGAGAAAGTACGGACCCTCCAGCCCGTGCCGCGCCCTCACGACCGCCGCCATGCCTGGCTCCGGCGGAGCGAAACGCGCCGCATCAACGCCGAGCGGCGTCACGCTAATGCGCTCGGGTGCGATGCGCAGCCGCTCCACGGCGTCCCGTTTAGTCGCCTCCGAGATGGCAATGATATGATCTGCTTTGCGCAACAGCGCCAGATACCGCGCGTACCCCACACGCCGATCGAGTTGGCGTGGGGGCAAAAAACGCTCGGGGAAATGCAGCGGGATAAGGTCATAGAGGGTGGTCACCGTTGGAATGCCGCGCGTATACACGAGCCCACTGGGGTCTGTCGCGTGATAGAGGGCCGCCTTGGTCTGACGCAGCGCCGCGCTGACGCCGATGGCGCCGATCAACCAGGTCAGGCGACTGCGGCGCCAGGTTGGGCGTTTTAAGTGGACCCTCTCGACAGTGGGATAGTCGAGTAGGCGCGTGATCTCCGCCTCGTCCGCGCCCTGAGCGCGTTGAAGCAAAAGACCTAGCCTTTCACGGCGTCCCGACAGCTCGATCAACGCCGTCGTTAGCTCGAAGGTATAACTTCCGATACCCCTGTAGCGGTGCTCCGTCTGCAAGGGCGTTGCATCGACGACGATCATCCGTTCCCCCGCATCGTTCTACAGACCACTATCGTCTTCCTCCGGCATAGAGCCCATCGGCGAACACGCTTTTCCCTTGGATCTTTCCGTCTTACGTGATGGCGGCGGACTGGATCGAAGGGAGGTGCGCCTTCCAGCGTGAGAAGCGCCAGATAAGGGCGGCGACGACGACGCAGACGGCGAGGGCGACGTTCAACGGCACGGAGGGCGTGGGCACGAGGTGGTAGTGGAAGCGCGTTGGTTTCCAGGTTTCTTCATTTTCCAGCAGCCCAGCCAGGGTGCAGAGAAAGACGAGTCCAAGGGCGATGCGGCTACGGTAGTGCAGGCCCACGATGATAAGAAACGGCAGCGGCCAGAGCAGATATTGTTCGTACACGACGTTGGACAAGACCAGAAAAAGCGTGGTCGCCGCCGCCGCCTTGACGTAGAGCGGACTTTTCACGAAAAGCAGCAGGGCGAAGGGATACACGACGATGAAGCCGAGCGCGGCTAAGGGAGCCAACTGCTTCTGCGTCAGCCAGTGGTTCTCGATCAGCAACGAATACCAGGAGAGGCGGCCTGGGATGGGCCGGGAGTAGGCCAGGTGAGCCAGCAGCCCGCGCAGGTCGGTCATGATGTAGGGGAGAGACAGCAGCGGCACGAGCACGACCGAGGCGGCGAGCTTAGAGATCGGCTGGCGGTCGCGCCCGAAGGCCAACAGCGGCAAGAGGAACAGCGGAAACGTCTTAGCCGCGATCGAGAGGGCGAAGAGCAGCGAGAACCAGCGCGAACGGTAGAACTCCAGCGCCAGCAGCAGCAGCGCTAGCGCGATGGCGTCGAATCGACCGTAGAACGCGCCGTTGTAGAGCACGAACGGGTTGAAAACGTAGAAGCAGGCGCCCGTCAAGGCGATCTTGTCGTCGTGACCGCGCGTGTGTAGGGCGCGGTAGATCAAGCCGCCGACGAGAAGGTCGGCGGCGATGACGGGGAATTTGCCGAGCAGCGGGAAGACGGCGTCGAAGCCCCAGGGCGAGTGCTGCGCGATCCAGCCCAGCCCGAGGTACATATCGAAACAGAGTGGGAAATAGGCCCACGGCGCCTTGAGCGGCCGCGACATATCGTAGAGGTCGCGACCGGCGAGGGCCGCTTTAGTTTCCAAGACGAAGGTGTGAAAGTCGTAGCCGTTCGTCAGCGGGATGAGCCCCAAGCGGATAACCAGGCCAGCCAGCAAGATGAACGGTAAGTAGGCGCTGTAGCCGACCGCGGGGCGTTCGTTTTCCTCGCGGCGGATGAGGTCTTGCACCCATGAGGGGATGTATTGTGCAACCGGCGCCAGGTTGGCGTACGCCGCGCGCCCTGCCGTCGCCGGGCGTAGCTCGGTCGCCGCTCGCGCCCGTCTATCGTGCGTCACCATGCTCGTCGTCTTCCGCCTTGCCTTCTCTAGCTTTCCAGTCCGGGCACGGGACGTCGCCGCGTGATGGAGGCGACGTGGTCGCGCACCTCGTCCTGCAGGCTCTGGTCCTCCGGCGCTATGAGCACGGAGGCGATAAGGGCGCCGATCTCGCTCATCTCATCCCTGGTGAAGCCGCGCGTGGTCACGGCAGGTGAGCCGAGGCGCAGTCCGCTCGTCACCATGGGCGGGCGTGGGTCGCGCGGGATGGCGTTCTTGTTGGTGGTGATGCGCACCTCATCGAGCAGCGCCTGCGCCTGCTTGCCGTTCAAGCTTGTCGTGGTGAGGTCGACCAGCATCACGTGGTTGTCCGTGCCGCCGGCCACCAGACGCAGGCCGCCCGCGGCCAGCGCCCCGGCCAACGCCTGAGCGTTGGTCACGATACGCGCGCCATACTCTTTGAACGACGGTTGCAGCGCTTCGTGGAAGGCCACGGCCTTGGCGGCGATGGCGTGTTCCAGCGGGCCGCCCTGCATACCAGGGAAAACGACTTTATCGACCGCTTTGGCGAACTCCTGCGTGCAGAGGACGAGGCCGCCGCGCGGGCCGCGCAGCGTCTTATGCGTCGTCGTGGTCACGATATGAGCGTGGGACACCGGGCTGGGGTGGACGCCCGCGGCCACGAGGCCAGCGATGTGCGCCATATCCACGAGCAGGTAGGCCCCGACCTCGTCGGCGATGGCGCGGAAGCGCGCGAAATCGATGACGCGCGAGTAGCAGGTCGCCCCGGCCACGATCACGCGCGGGCGGTGCTCCTTGGCCAGGGCGAGCACGGCGTCGTAGTCGATATACTCGTCCTCGCCCACGCCATAGCCGACGAAGGTGTAGGTCATCCCCGAGAAGTTGACCGGCGACCCATGCGTCAGGTGGCCGCCCTGATCGAGGCGCAGGCCCAGCACCACATCACCTGGCTCGAGCAACGCGGCGTAGGCCACCATATTGGCGGTCGAGCCGCTGTGCGGCTGCACGTTGGCGTGGTCGGCGCCGAAGAGTTCCTTGGCCCGCTCGATGGCCAGGCTCTCGGCCTTGTCTACCCACTCGCAGCCGCCGTAGTAGCGCTTGCCGGGGTAGCCCTCGGCATACTTATTGGTCAGCACCGAGCCCTGCGCCTCCAGGACGGCGGCGCTCGCGTAGTTCTCCGAGGCGATCAACTCGACGTTGTCGATCTGGCGCTGCTCTTCGCCCTTGATGACGGCGAACAGCGCGGGATCGACGCTCTCCAGGTTGGACGCGGTGCGTGACGGTGCATCAGCGATCATGGCGTAGTCCTCTCTCTCTCAATGGCGCGATTGGCGTGGAACGGTTCTTCCAGTATGACGATGGGGACGGAACGACGCAAAAAAGCGGTCCGAGCGTCCTTTTATGGCTAGGGCCCAGCGGCAACGGCGTAGGAGTGGAAGGCAAAGGCGACGTCGGGCGGAACGCGTCCGCGCAGGTAAGTGCCGGTCGGCCGGTACTCTTCGTCGTCGATGGAGCCGCGGCGATGGAACAGGTCGATGAGCTCGCGCGCCTCGTGGGGCAAGACCACTTCGACAGGCTTGTAGTCGGCGGCGAGCACGGCGGCGATACATTGGCGCAGTTCTTCCAGGTTCAGCCCTTTTCCCGCGGCGATGGCCACGGGGTTGGGGAAATCGTCGGCGAACTCGAGCGCCACGCTGTCGGGAGCCAGATCGACCTTGTTGAGCGCCGTGACGATGTGTTTGTCGCCCGCCCCGAGTTCTTCGAGCACGCCGTAGACCGTGAGCGCCTGCGCCAGCACTTGCGGGTTAGACACATCGACCACGTGGACGAGCAGGTCCGCCTCGGCGACCTCTTCCAGCGTGCTCTTAAAGGCCTCGATGAGGTTCGTGGGCAGCTTCTGGATAAAGCCGACCGTGTCGGTCACCAGGGCTTGAAGCCTGTAGGGCAGGTCTAGGGCGCGCGTGGTCGGATCGAGCGTGGCGAACAACTGGTTTTCGACGAGAGCCTCGGCCCCGGTCAACTGGTTGAGCAGCGTCGACTTGCCAGCATTGGTGTAGCCGACGAGCGCGACAACGGGAAAGCCCTGACGGCGGCGCCAGCGGCGCTGCACCTGGCGTTGCCTGCGTACGCTGGCCAGCGCGCGGCGCAGTTCGGTGATGCGCGCGCGGATGCGGCGACGGTCGCTCTCGAGCTTGGTCTCGCCGGGGCCGCGCGTGCCGATGCCGCCGCCCAGACGCGAGAACCCTTCGCCGCGCCCCGTGAGGCGCGGCAGGCGATAGACTAATTGGGCCATCTCGACCTGCATGGCCCCTTCGCGGGTGCGCGCGCGCATGGCGAAGATGGCCAGAATGACGGCCGTGCGGTCGAGCACCTTCGTACCTAACACGGATTCAAGGTGCTCCTGTTGTTCGGGCGAGAGTTCGTCGTCGGCGATAACCAGATTGGCCTGGAGGGCGGTCGCCATCGCGCGCACCTCGACCAGCTTGCCCTTGCCGAGGTAACTAGCCAAGACCGGTTCGCGCAGTCTCTGCGACGTCTGGCCCACGACGACGGCGCCGGCGGTCGTCGCCAACTGCGCCAACTCCGTCAGAGAATCGTCGATGTTCCAGGCGGGTTCGCCGCTCGCCGGCTCCATGCCGATGAGCAGCGCACGCTCGGGGTCGGGCCGCGTGGCGTACGGTCCCTGACGGGAGGAGGCAGGGATGATGCGGGTCAGTGGCTGAACTCCCTCTATAGTGGTCAGTCGCGATTTAGAGGCGCAAGATAGTGACGCCCCTCAGATTATAAACCACCTTGTAGTGGAGACGCTTGAAGCGGTCGATGGCGGCGTTGACAAGAAGCCGATTGTTGTTGCAATAGATGTAATCCTCGGCCCCGCCAAAGTAGACATACGTGACGCCGTATTTCGCCAGGTCGGCGCCGACCGTAGCGAGGTCGGTCGAGGTGTACATGGTGCGGATGTCGGTCGTACGCACCCCTTGGTTATAGAACGTGTTCGTCGCCGCCTGACCGCCGTGCCACAGCCCTTCGTGCGATTCGCCTGAGCCGAGCACCGAGGCCAGGCCAGTGAAAGTGGAGATACGGTACATCACTAATTTTTGAGTCTCGCCAGGAAACGGCTCGTAATCGAGCGAACTATCGTGATGTGAAGGATCGTCGTTCGCTTCCAGGATCGTGGGGTGCCCGGTCACGTTGGCGCGGAGCCAGAGGATGGCGGCGTAGTCGTTGGGCAGTGCGTTGGTGATGGTGATCGGCTGGCCCGCGTACTGGGACAGGAAAGCTGAGGCGTCGAGCGTGGGATTAGTCGTCGAGACCGGGTTGGTGTAGGCGTCGAGGTACCCAGGATCGGCGAACAAACTAAGCGGGATGTAGGGCGCGCCAAAGAGGACGAGCAGGGCGGCCAGCGTGGGCGCCACGGCGCGGCGCCAGCCAATGCGCAGCGACCGCGACAAGGCCCAGAGACCGTAGACCGCGCCGAGCGAGAGCAGCGTCCAGGCCTGGTAGTAGAGCTTGAAGACGGTGTTCATACGGTAGAGGGCATACGTGCAGGCGCCCGAGGCGTCCGGGTAGCAGAAGTTGTCTTTGAGAAAAACCACGTCGCAGGCGATCACCAGCAGGAGGCCGCCCGCACAGAGCAGGCAGGCCAGCGCGGCGCCGTTGCGCCCTGCCGATCCCTCGCGCCAGGCCAGATACAGGGCGACCCCGGCGAAGGGCAGCAGCAGCCCAACATTGCCGATGCCCAGGAGGGCGAAAAAGCCCCACGAGAGCAACGCGCCCAGGATCAACCCTCCCGGCGCAAGCAATCGCCGCCACAGTCCTGATGAAATGCCGGGCGGTGTTTCACGAACATCGTCCCTCGTCGTGACGTGTTCAGAGGCGACTTTGTGAGTTGCTGGACGCGGGACGCTGCGTGGGTGGGCGCCAGCGTCCAGCAACCCGGCAGCCGTGTCGACGGATGCTTTCCCGTCTTCGTCGTCCAGCGACGCGTCGTCCGTGGCTTTCGGCCGCGGCATCCGAAAATGGCGGTACACGCTAAATCCGAGGATCACCCAGCCTACCAGTAAGACAATTCTAGGACCGCCGGCCGCGTACCAGATAAGACCCGTCAGAATAAGAACGATGCCGATGATGGCCAGCGTCAGATTCGAGGCCAGCGACGGTATCGGCAGAAAAGGTAGTTCAGCGCCGTCTTCCCATTCGCCGCCGCTGCCAGGAGGGCCAGCCAACGATGCTGGCTCCGAGGCTGTGACCGGGGGCTCGACGGTCGGAGAATTCGCGGTGGTCGCCATCGTCCCGCGCCGGCGTCGCGGACCACGCAACGTGGGGAGGCGCGGCAGGTCGTCGTCCCACTCGTCGTCTTCGACGTCCACCTGTAGCGACGTTTCCGTGGCTCCAGTCCGCGTCGAACGCCTTGCCGCCGGGATTGAGACCGCCTTCACCTTGTCAGGGTCAGATGTCGCGCGAGGTTCGGGCCGCGGCCCCGTCCGCGCGATCGCCCCGGCCCGCGTCCTGCCCCCGACAGCGAGGGTGGGTACGGCCAGCATGGCCACGAGAAAGAGGCCGACAGGGATGAAGAAGAGGCCGAACATGGTAAAGACCTCACCGGTCAACGATCCGTGGAGTTTAAAGCCGACGGCATTGTACTGCGGCTGGAAGCTGCTTCTGAACTGCACGAACAGCAGGTACGAGAGGATGGCCACGCCCAGGGCCAGCCCGGCGGCCTGTCCGAGCAGGTGCGACGACATCCCGCGCAGACCGGGGATCAATAAGCCGGCCATGACGAGCAGCAGGTACGACGGCCAGTCCCACGAGTTATCGAAATACAGCGCGCCCACGGCGATGCTCGCCACGATCAGAGCCAAGGCGCGGCGCAGGTGGTTGGCGCCGAGGGCCTCCCAGCCCGCGGCAGGCGCCAGGGCGAGGTTGAGCGCCACGCCAGCGGAGAGCACGGTGAAGGGCAGAGCGATGACGTGCGGGTGCAGGTCGCCCAGCACGAAGCTGAAGGCCGGAAACTCCGTGATGGTCGCTGGATATTTCCCCTGATCCCCTAACGGATCGACGACGCGGCTGGAAGTCCAGAAACTGAATGACGAGAATGCGTTCGCGCCGGGCTGTGAAGAGGCGCTCATGACTTGATGCAGCCAGTCGAGGTTGCCGATCAGGATCGTGAAGACGGGCGCCAGCAAGGCCCACACGACGGAGCGCGTGAGGTTGTACATGAGCGAGTAGACGCCAAGGCCAACCAGGGCGAAGGTGAGCGCCACTCCCAGGTTGTAGCCCACGGCGGGCAGCACGCCGCTTAGGGTCACGAGCGTGCCGATGGCCAGGTAGCCGCCGTAGTAGTAGTTGATAGTGGTCCCGGCCATCCAGGGATCGTAGGGCGGAAACGACGAGGCGTTGTGCGACGCCGTCATCATGGCCAGGTCCATCGGCTTCTCTGTCGAGAGCACGGCGGGGTGGTTCGCGCGCACGATCGTCCACAGCGCGAATAAGCCGATGAACAACGCTTCCTGCGCGATGATCGCGGTGCGATGCTCACGCAACCAGACGCCGAGGCGCGCGCGCTCCTCGCCGAGGGCGAAGACTCCGAGCCCGCACACGAGGATCATGGCCACGCCGAGCAGGAGCGCGTTGTTGCCGAGGCCGAAGGTCGAGCCGAACAGATAGTTGAGGAAGGTGACGAGCAGGACGCCCAGGATTTTACTGAGGCCGTAGCCGCGATCGGGCAGGCGCGAGAGCGCGCAGAAGGCCAGCGGAGCCACGGCGAGCCCGAGCGCCTCGACGACGACGAGCCAGATAAGAAATGACGTCATACGTGTCTATAGCACTCCCTGCTCATGATTCATGGCGGTTGTTTGGCTCTCCACTCAAGTATGCATCCTTGCGCGCACCGTCTGGACTGCACCCCATGGACCAGACACTCAAGCAAGAGTGGTTTCCATAGGTCTAGCAAGGAATAGCTGCTCAAATTCGATGGGTGGGCGATAGCCTAAACTCGAATGCAACCGTTTGGTATTGTACACATCGTCGATGAACGTCGCGATGTTGGATAGGGCCTCGGCATAGGTCTCGTAGCGGCTCAGATAGACCTCCTCTCGTTTGAGCGTTTTGAAGAAACCCTCGGCTTTGGCGTTGTCATAGGGGGTTGCCTTTGGCCGACATACTGATGGCGATCCCCGCCTCGGTTAAGCGCGTGACATAGGCGGCACAGGCGTACTGAACACCGCGATCAGAGTGGCGAATCATACCTGGGGCCAGCTGGCGGAGCGCGTGAGCCCGCTCCAGGGCCGTACAGGTCAGGTGACTGTCGATACACCGCGAGAGCTCCCGGCCAATGCAGCGGCGCGAGAACGCATCGAGGATGCAGGCCAGATAGGCAAAGCCGGTCGGCAAGTGGATGTAGGTGATGTCAATGGTCTGATCGCAAAAGGCAAGTTCTGCCTGACGCGTTTCGGCCGACTGCGCTTGAGTTGGTCACGCTCGGAGGCCCGCCAGAGATATCTTGCCTGCCTGCACGCGTCCTATCCTTCCAGTGAGCACGCTCATCGTGGAAGAGAGGATGAAACACCAGTGGCGGACGCGCCGCCAGACAGTTGCCGCAGCGGACATCCCCGCACCGGTCTGCCCGCTCTGCCCCACCCCGACCACACCTCAGGAGGTGACCCCTGCGCGTAGGAGTGTATGCCCGCGTCTCGACCGGCACGCAGGTCCACCTGCAGAAAATTGACCAGCAACTCGACCACTAGCGGGCGGCGATCGCCCAGCACGGCTGGTCCCTCGCGGACGAGCGCATCTTCGAGCACCGCGGCCCCACAGCGGCAACAGGGCTGTGCGGCGGCGAGGCAAGAGTCTGCGTGGAACGTGAAAACTTACGCAGAGTGAAGAAGGTTAGTAGGATGCTAAAGGGGGAGTAAGAGCTTCTGTCCTGCTGCACCAGAAGCGCGGGAGAGCCGCAATCCTGTAGCGAGGTCTGCATCAGGCCACAGCATAACCGATCTCAGCAGACCCCAACGAAATCACCTAACGATATCACCTATAGTGTTGGTAGGGGTGCCATGAGTGAAATGAAAGGACATACCGCGTGCTACGGTCGGTACAGGCTAGTTCTCGCACCTCCCGCGTGTTCTTGGCCTGCGCCCTGCTGCTAGCTGCCGTCTTGCTGGTGTTGGCTTTCCGGGGTGTCCGGTGGAGCACGATGCTGGCGACGGTCCGCCACGGCCGGCCACTTTATCTGACGCTGGCTTTCGGGACGCTCAGCCTAGCGTTGTGCCTCCGTGGAGTGCGCTGGAGCGTCCTGCTGAGCGCCGAGAAGCCGGTCGCGCCACTCACTGCAATGTGGGCCGTCATGGTGGGCTACCTAGGCAATTATTTCCTGCCTGCGCGGGCAGGCGAGTTGATCCGCTCTGTTATGATTGGCCGGGTGACGGCGCTAACTACGACCTACGCGCTGGCGACGGCCGTGACGGAGCGCATCGTGGACGCGGCCGCCCTGGTGTTGATCAGTTTGGTCACGCTCTTGTCACTGGCGGTGATGCCAGGCTGGTTGGTCGCGGCCGCCAAGGTGACAGCCCTGGTCACGCTCGTGGGTATGGTGATCCTTTTCCTCGCGCCGCGTCACGAACGGCTTTTGCGCCGGATGCTCACTATGTTGCCGTTGCCGGCTACCGTGCATGAACGACTGGTGAGGCTGCTTCAGGAGTTCTTGCTTGGTATGCGCGCCCTGCAGAATCCTGACCGCGCGCTTGTATTCATCCTGCTGACCGTTGTGGTGTGGCTGATCGACGGTGGCACAGTGATCCTCGTGGGCACGGCCTTTTACCTGGTGCTGACGCTGCCACAGGCACTGCTGCTGGTCGCAGCGCTTGGTCTGGCCAGCGCTGCACCGTCCACGCCAGGCTATGTCGGTATCTATCAATTCGTGGCCGTCTCGGTGCTGACGCCGTTCGGCTTTGCGCGGAGCTCCTCACTCGTCTTTATTCTCGCCTTCCAAGCGCTGCTGTACGCGGGCGTGATCATCTGGGGTGGCGCGGGCCTGTGGCGGTTGTCGTCCGCGCGGCGTTCGCGCGGCGACCACCGCCGCCTCTGAGCTCGAACGGGCAGCGAACGGCTGGCTGGCTATGGTTCGTCCGCACGGAAAAGATCGCGATGGTAATGCTGGCTGACCACGTTATGGAGCCGCAAGCGCAGCCGGCGTGAGCGCCGAATGCCCCAGTGGTCTAGTAAGAATTCGATGACCGTGGCCACCGTTTCCAGCCCATAGATGACGCTGCGCCGGAAGTTGACCGAGGAAGCTTCCTTGAAGTAGCGCGTCTCCACGGCGATCTCTGTAATAGGGAAGTGAAACGCAACTGTCTGGGCGATGACTTGGGTGTCGAAGACGAAATCATCCGAGTTGAGCAGGAACGGGATCGTCTGGAGCAGGCGGCGACTGTAGGCGCGCAGGCCCGTATGGTACTCCGACAGATGCTGCTGAAACGCCAGGTTTTCAAGAGTGGTCAGCCCGCGATTGGACACGTATTTCCACATTGGCATACCGCCGGCCAGAGCGCGGTCTTGCAGTAGGCGTGAGCCGAGCACCAGGTCGGCGTGGCCTTCCAGGATCGGCGCGATCAACTCGGGGATCTTTGTGGCGTCGTACTGGTAATCGGGGTGCAACATCACGACCACGTCGGCTCCCTCCTTGAGGGCCTCGAAGTAGCACGTTTTCTGGTTGCCACCGTACCCACGATTCTGGATATGTGTGATCGTGTTGAGCCCTAGTTGTCGAGAGATAGTCACCGTCTCATCCTGGCTGACGTCATCCACCAGGATCACATGGTCCACGGTGCCTGTGGGGATGTCGCGGTACGTTCGCTCGAGCGTGCGCGCCGCGTTGTACGCGGGCATCACGACGATGATTTTTGGTTGTTTGTAGGTCTGTTTCGACTTCACTAGTGTCTATGCCTCCTAATGCTCGTCACGGCGCGAATATGCCCGCGCGATAAGTCGCGCTCGGCCGTGTGGCTCTCCATGTATTTATCCGATGACGACGACGTGGTCGTCATCGCGAATCGCATGTCGTTTTGCAAGGTTCTTAGGAAACCCACGTTGGCGTCGCATCGGGGCATCTGGGTGCTTGCCGCATGTCAGGGTAGTGACCGATGACTGTATGGGCACGGACATGTTACGGTAGCCGCGCCACAAGCAGCCCGTTGCCGTCTTGGATATACTTGAATGACACTCTAGTACGGACGGATGAGAGGCGTTGCCCGCGGGGGAAGGACTTAGGTCGATGGACCAGACAGAGTCGATGGGCACATTCCTGACAGACCCAGACCAGACGCTAGGGGGCAGCGCCTGCCGCCACGAGTGAATGTGATCGCAAGATGCGCACAAGTTTAGTTTCTGCTCTGCCGAGTTAGGATCTTGTGTCGTCAGCGCCGTGTTATGTGCGGCATGAATGGACGCTGGGGTAGGAGACAATGCTGATCGAATTACTTTTGGCGGCTATTGCAGTGCTTCTGGCCCTTTATAGCGTACACGAGTTGGCGCCCGCGCGATGGGACAAGGCGATAGCTCCGCTACGGCGCTTCGCTACCATTGCCCCTCCTCTCGCTGCTGCGCCACAAGCGGCTCCGCCGGTCATTGGCACGGGCACATCATCGGACGCGACAACGAGCGCAGCGTTCCCACGGCAAACAGGCTCTCCGGCGCCGGAGAGCGCGGCCATGCGCCTGTACGCTTGGTGGGCTCCCTTGGCGATTCTCGTCCTGGCCCTAGCCCTGCGCGTGGTGAATAATACCGAGTCGCCCTACGGCTTCTTCTGCGATGAAGCTTCGAACGCGCTCGACGCCTACTGGCTGGTACACACGCTGCATGACCAACACGGCGTCTTCCTGCCCGCGTTCTTCGAGGCGCTTGGCCCCGATGATTGGCGCGGCGGCCTATCCATTTATTTTGATGTACCGTTCGTCGCCCTCTTCGGGCTAAGCGAATTCGCCGTGCGTTTCGCCTCGGCGGTTGTCGGCACGCTAACCATCTGGTTGACATACGTGTTTGTTTGCAAGGCCATCAATCGTCCGATAGGCCTGCTCAGCGCTTTCCTCCTGGCTATCACGCCTTGGCATATTCTAACCAGCCGTATCGGCTTCGAGTGGATCACCGTGCCCCTCATGATCGCGGTTGTCTTGAGCCTGTTTTACGTGGGACTGGAGCGCCCGCGCTGGCTGCCTCTTGTCTTTGTCGCATCCGCGCTCGGCGTTTATACGCACTTTTCTGGGCGCGCTTTCTTCCCGCTATTCCTGGTCGCTCTCATGATTATCTATGCCCCAATACTGCGCCGTCATCCGCGCGAGTGCGCTATTGGCGTAGTCGCCGCCGGCATCGTGCTTATCCCCACCGTCTTTGCAATCGCGGACGGCACGTTCTTCGCGCACTTCAAACAGGTTGCTGGCACCTCGCAATCTCTCAGCGGCAGAGTGGCGACCTTCTGGGCTAATTATCAGGCTCACTTCGAGTCTGACTTCCTCTTTCAGACCTCCGACGTCGTCTTGCGCCACTTTGTGCGCGGCTTCGGCATGCTCTACCCTATCGAGGCGCCCTTCCTGCTCATCGGCTTGGCGGTGCTGATCGCGCGTCACCGCCGCGCCGATGTGCTATTCCTCGTGTGGCTCCTGTTATATCCAGTAGCCGCCTCCACCGCCAGCCCGCCGCTTATCTCGCGCTCCATAACGGGTGTGATCATCTTGCAGATCCTGGCGGCGCAAGGGCTCTATACCACGATGCAGGCTCTCATGTGGGGAGTCCGCTATCTAGCTGTCCGGCACGTCTACCAGCGCGCCCTGGTCACGACGCTGACCGGTCTGCTACTTGTTGTTAGCCTGGGGGCGACAGCCGACTTTATGAAGTCGTATCTCAACGACTACCCGACATACTCGTCGGGCTGGTGGGGCTGGCAGTGGGGGCCGCGAGAGATCGTGCCCTACTTCGAAGCACACCAGCGCGAGTACGCCCACGAGTTGTGGAACGCCGAGGCCAACGCGCCCGACGAACTCCTGACCTTCTACACGACACCTAATAATGGGCAATGCAGCCAGTGCGCCACCACGAACGTAGCCGATCCGGCCACCGTGAGCCGCGACTATATCCCTCAAAGCTCCGAGTTATGGGCTGTTAGCCCAGACATCTTACAGGCGTCCACACTGCGGCTCGTACCCCACCGCATCGTTGGTCATCTGACCTACCCTGGTGGCCAGGTGGCGTATCTATTTGTCGCTACAGGTCCACAAATCAGGTCAAATGAAAGTGGCTAGGGAGTGGAGTGGCGCATGGGAACGCGTACCTTGCCGCTTGATGAGGGTCGCTAGGGATGGCAGGCAGGACGCGCCTGCAAGGCGATCATAGAAATGGTGGGCGATGTTGACGCCAAGTTTGGCCGCGGTCTGGGTGAGCGTGCCGAACATGTCCCAGGCGTGGAGACCGGCAGGGGAGCGCGGGCCAAAGCTCACGTCGCGTTTGCGCACACGGTGACGTGCTCCTAACTCCGCCGGGTTGTTGTGCAGTGGAACCTCAGGGTGGGCCAGCACACAGAGCAACGCTTCTTTCTTCGCCGCGGTCGTCGCGATGCGCTCATCGAGGCGCCAGTAGCCCGTCCGGCGCGTGAAGAGCGTGTCAAAGGCGGCGTCCAAGCGCACCCGCTCCTGGGGCATGGGCCCTGCGTGATACGCCTGGAGGTCGTGGTAGTACACCCAGAAGTCGGTCAGGAACTCTGTCACGAGCGCGCGGTGGTGCGTGTCGCACGACGTCAACTTCTTAAAGTGCCGGCTGGCGTGGACCCAATACAGAGCGACCTGGGGCGTGCGGCCTTTGAACTGCGGCGCGTCGTCGCCCTACCATTTGCCCGTTCCGGCGTCGCATTACCAGGATCCCCAGACATATCTACGCACCGCTATTTGGGAAGATGCGCGTTGGATAAATGGAAGTTCATATGCTATCAGCCGTGGCGTGTTGTTGATCGCGCCGATAGAGACGACTTTTCCTCCTGGATATTTTTTTTCTACTGTAGCGACATCGTTAAACCGCCCAGGTTGTACCACGAAGAGGTGCGACGTGTGTGCCAACGGACAATCCGCCAACGTCTGCGCGGGCTGGAGCGTGCATCCACCAGAGGCCGGCGCAAGAAACTGCACCGTGCCATACCCAAGGTCGTACGAGCCGTCGGACAGGAGCACAGTGTGAGCGGCATCAGGTGCGCTAGCGAGGAACTGCCCGAGCAACGTTGGGTTGTTCATCGGCGATTGCAACTGGGCGGCGGCGGGATACTCGTCGAAAGCGACGCGCGCGTTGCCGATAGTGATGCCGCCAAGCAGCAAGATGGATAATCCAACGGGCGCCAACGTACTCCAGCGCATCCAACTGGATCTGACGCTCAAGGCTCGCGTGAATAGCGTGGCAGCCGCGTCGACAAGAACGGCGAGCAAGAGCGCGACCGCGGGCAGGAGAGCAGCTAGGCGCGGATACCAAGGTGGGTTGATCGTGACGATGCCCGCGGCGGCGACGATGCCGAACCAGGCTAAGAGCAACGCATAAGGCCATTTATGCAGGTGGAAGAGGGCGAACAACAACGCGGCGGGCAGCAGCGCCGCGCTAACCGTATCGAGCATCGCTCCTTGCCAGCCGATCTGAAGGCTGGCGTCGCCCTGGCCGCCGAATGAGGAGAGGATCGTCCAGGCTTGGTGGGCGAAGAGCGAGACGTTCATCTGCGATAAGAGTGAAACCTCACCTTGATGTCCATTGAAAGAGTCTGGATTCGCGGCGAACAGCGCCAGCACGGGCAGGCCAGCCACGAACACGCCCGAGGCGAGGGCAAGCAGGCCGCGCCACCGCGCTAAGAACGAGCGGCGATCCAGCACTAACAAGTAGAGCAACAGGCCGAAGACGAGGAACGGCGCGACGCGGGCGGACCAGTACACCTGGAGCGTGAAGATGAGCGCGACGCCGGCGAAGAAGGCCGCCGCGACCGGTCCGCCTCGCTGCCGCCATACGACGAGCAAGAGCGTGAGCGTGATCAGAGTTGGCCCCTGCATGTAGTGAATGCCGTCGCGACTGAGGTCGATATGCAGAAACGTCACCGCGAGGATGAGTGCGGCTATGAGACCAGCACGCCTGCCTAAGATAAGACGTCCAAGGAGAAAGGTGAGCGTCACTCCCGTGGCGCCAAGCACGACGTCGATCGAGCGTAACCCCGTCAGCGTGTCGCCGAAGATTTGTAAACCAAGGCCCGCGAAGGCATAAGAGAACATGGGCAGTCCGTACCAGGAGATGCTGAGCAACGGAGCTTGACCCGAGACGAATTGACGGGCGAAAAGACCACATTCCGCTTCATCGCCGTGGACGAAGGGGAGCAGCGTGGTGAGATTGGGAAGCCGAAAGGCCAGCGCTGCTAAGAAGACGCCGGCAGCCAGAGCGGCATCGACGCGCACGCTTGAGGAGACGACCCATGTGCTCGACCTCCGTTGGTACAAAGCATATCCGACGAGGGATACGGTCGCGACGGCGAGCGCGGCGAGCCACAGCGTCGTGGCCGTCCAGGCCGAGGCCGGGGCGGAGAGCGCTGAAACGAGGGCGGTCGGCGCGACCCCACCTAGATGCGACGCGAGCTTATTGGCGAAGGGAGTCCAGACAGACGGCGTCAGCTGGAGAGCGGAGAGGACCGTAAGGATAAGAGTCACGACGACTCCGCAGCCTGTCGTAATACGAGCGAGACGAGACGATCGTGGCGGGGGCGCCGCGTCGTCTATGGGTGCGCTGGAAGGAAGAAGCGGCGCAAAGGGGCGCAGCACCAGGGCCATTAGAAGGCCCAGGAGGGTAAGCGCCGCGTCGGCCGCGCCGAGGACGCTGGGAATGGTCGCGACCGTCGCTTGGACGAGCAAGGCGATCGAGCCTAGAAGGGCGGTCGTCGCGGCGGCGCCCGCGAGAAAGCGTGGCGATACGTTCCCGCGTCCCAAAAGAGGCCCGAGCGGGTGCGTAGCCCTATCATCGTCGCGCGGCGCCTCATCTAATGGCGAGATCGGCATGGGCGTTTCCGCCGCGGCGTCGGCATTCATCGCTTTCCTTTCAGGATCGAGAGACGGCACGGAGACCCTATCACTTTGTTTAGACGAAGCGGACGCCGCCGTGATCGCTTTACGACGGTAAGGAGACGGCGAGGAGACGATTTCCAGCCACGTCCGTCACTAGGAGAGATCCATCCTTCCGTACGGATATCCCCTGCGGCTCAAGCCCTGGCCTCAGCGGCCGACCTCTTAAGGACAGGGTATACCGCGTGGGAGACCTGCCCTTTGCCGGATAGACGAATAAAGCGCCGGCAGGATTTGATAGGACCAGCCGTCCGTCAGGAAGAACGACCATCCAGTTTGGATGGATCGTGTCCGAGGGCGGGATAGAAAGGACGCGCGTGACGCCGCCCCGCACGTTCAACACTTTCATCCTGCTGTTGACCGTATCGAGGACGTAAATGTTTTGCCCATCAGACGTGGCAAACACCCCCGTCGGCTGGTTAAACTGGTCGCTGCCGGACCCGAGGGCCTTGCTCTTGTACCGTCGCAAGATTGCGCCGCTGGGGATGCCGATGGCGACGACGTCGTTGCCGCGTGGGTTGGCGACGTAGAGGGTGTTCGGCGCGATGGAGATGCCGCGGGCATCCCCCAGGAGAACGGGGTTCAACATGAGTTCGCGTACGAAAGCTCCGTCCAGCGTGTACTGGTCGATGGAACCGCGCTTAGGATCGAGCAGGTAGATGTAGTTCGCGCCCGCGGCGAGGGAGAATGGCGCCTTCATGTGGCGACCGCCCCCGCTGAGTTGCGTGGACCGAAACAACGCTCCATTCGGCTTGAGAATGACGAGGCGCTTATTGCCGGTGTCCGCCACGGCGATAGCGCCCGTGCGCAGGACGATGGCTTGCTCGGGAGCCCGCAGTCTCGCCCGTGCTCCGATGATCTGGCCCACGGCGAGGACATGGGCGCCTACCGCGATGGTGGGAGCGGTCGTACTTCCTCCAGGGTGCGACGACAACACGGGAGGTTGGACGCCCTGCGTGCGCGTAGCGGGAGCAGCGACTGCCTTAGAAGAGAGGCTCGTGGCGGCCGCGGGCGTCGCGGGGACGCTGACGGCGGAACGCGGCGTTGCCGCGGCCGTCGCGCTATTCGTGCTCGTCGTAGACGCCGGGGAATGCATCGCGACGTTCCATATAACGATGATGATGACAAGTACGGCAAGCATAGCCGCGACGATGCCGCGCAGGCGCTGCTGTTGTGCCTGACGACGCGGATCGATCGGCGGGGTCGGCGGCGCGGCGGCCGCCCGCGTTTCCGCGTCGCTTACCGGGACTTGCCCCGGCGCGTCAATCTGCTGAGCGTCGGTCCGTTGATCCTCGTCCGCGTTCTGAGAGGGGGCTTCTCGCCCCTGCACCGAAGAGGCGTTGCGCGCGACAGCGGCAGAGCTGCTATAGATGGGTTGTCGCGGCGCTGATTCCTCTAACTCGGCTCTCGATCGAGGCGACGAACTCCGCCGCCTCACAGCATCGCGCAGCAGCCAATTGTGCCGCGATCCGCGGGGACGAGATGGCCGGGCGCCCGCGGGTTCTACCGCGTCGTCCTGATCCCCGTACGTCTGCGCGGCCTCATGTGCCAAGAGGCGCGAAACTGGCTCACTACCCAAAGGGGAAGAAACTCTCTTCACTAAATGACTCCATCAAACTACAGTCTGGTTGTCCATGGCTGCTGTGGGGATGGCGGATTGCGCGATGGCTGCAAAAGTGAAAGGGAAGCCAAGCCCTTATCGAGGACGGACGCGGGTCGCCGCGCCCTCTACGTTCGGTAGCGACTCTCCAGAGCGCTGTCTCAGCTTCGGTTACGATGGTATCAACCCATCTTCACGGTGTCAACGTTGAGGACTGGTCGCGACGCCAGTCGCCCTCGTAAACTCCGGCGGGCGCGTCTCGTAGAGCAGAGGCGTCGAAAGTAGAGGAGCGTCTACGGAACACATGCACGCCCTTATACGTGGGATCGTCTAAAGATTGACACGAACACACTCAAGTAGTAACCTCAAAAGGGTAACCAACGTAAAAACCCCGTGATGGAGGGGACAGGGATGGCGGCGGAGCAAAAAGATTATTACCGCGTTTTAGGCGTCGACCGGCGCGCGGACGAGCGAGAGATTAAAGCCGCGTTCCGACGTTTGGCCCGGCGTTACCATCCCGACGTCAATCCTGACGACGCCGTCGCCGAGCGTCAATTTAAAGATGTCAACGAAGCCTATGAGGTGCTGAGCGACGCCGAGAAGCGCCGTCGCTACGACGTGATGGGCCCGGTAAACTGGGCGCGCGCGGCGCGCGCGGGGGCCGGCGCTAAGACGACGCAGACCGGCGCTTCGACCTTTGATTTCTTTCAGAACGTCTTCAACAACGCCAACGTACGCCGTGCGCGCGGCAAGAACGGCCGCGACATCGAGCAGGATGTGTCCGTCACGTTGGAGGAAGCTTACGGGGGCGCGGTCCGTGTGTTCAGCGTTCAGGGTGAGGAGCACTGCGAACGCTGCGACGGTGCGGGACGCGCCCCCTCGGGCCGTCCGTGTCCCGCCTGCGCGGGCAGCGGCCTCGTCTCCTACTCGCGCAAAATCGAGGTCGCTGTGCCCGTAGGGGTGCGCGATGGGTCGCGCATTCGTCTGGCGGGTGAAGGCGGCGCTGGTGTGCTGGGCGGCGTGAAGGGCGATCTTTATTTCCGCGTTCATGTCCAACCGCACGACGTTTTTCGTCGCGAAGAAGACGACCTGCTCGTCGATCTCGATGTCGCGTATACCACGCTCGTGCTCGGGGGTGAGATTGAGGTGGGCACGCTCGGACGGCCCGTCCGCATGAAAGTGCCCACGGCCACGCAGAGCGGCCGTCAATTTCGTCTGGCGCGACAAGGGATGCCGCGTCTCGGCGGTGGTGGCGTCGGCGATCTGATCGTCCGCGTGAACGCGGCGCTGCCGCGTCAGGTCACCGACCGAGAGCGGCGTCTATTTGAAGAGTTGCAAGAACTTTCAATGCCGGCTCAGGCCACGCCGCCCAACCGCGCGACGCCAACGTCTTAGACGACGGTAGCGAGGATAGTGATGAAGATGGATGATGATATGAAAGAACCGGCGGCGGCGGCGCGACGGGGACGTGAGGCACGCTTCACGATCTCTATCGCCGCCGAAATGGTTAATGTCCACGCGCAGACGTTGCGTCACTACGAGCGTATCGGCCTCATCGCGCCGCAGCGCAGTGAGGGTAAAATTCGCCTCTACACGCTCGAAGACATCGAACTCCTCGACGCCATCAAGACGCTGATCGAGGACAAGCGCGTCAACCTCGCTGGCGTGCAGGCCGTGCTCGAACTGCGCGATGAGATGAATGAAATCCGCGCGGCGTGGGCGCATGAGCGCCTTCAGATGGAGCAGACGCACCAGGCCGAGATCGCACGACTCAAGGCGATCATCCGGCGTATGAACGGGCAGGAAGCGCCTAGTCACTAAGGCACGGGCGGGCCAGTTCAAATGGCTTCCGACGCCCCTTCCGTTTACTTTCATGATGGATGGACCGTCGTGACGTCCTGCCCTCTTAAGAAGAGACGCGCTTGCTGTGCTCCTCATAACGAGGTCCAAGGCCCCACTAAAATTCTCGTTCCGCACTATTTCGCCGATGGAGCATCACTATGGCTACGAAGAAGTACACGGAGAAAGCTCAGGAAGCATTGACCGAGGCGCAGACGCGCGCTGAACGGGACGGCAATGTCGAGGTGGACGACCTACACCTCCTCGCCTCCATTCTCGCGCAGTCCGACGGCATCGGCCCCGCCGTCCTCAGCTCCCTGGGCATCCGCGCCGCGACCCTCGCCGAGCCGGCGAACGCCGCGCTCGCGCGCGCGCCTAAGATGCAGGGGACGAGAACGCAGCCCTATGCCTCCGCGACGTTGCGCGGCGTCCTGCAACGCGCCCAAACGGAAGCCGATCGTCTTGACGATGATTTCATCTCGGTCGAGCATCTGCTCCTGGCCCTGGCGGGAAACGAGAACCAGGGGCGCGCGGGGGAGATGCTGCGCGCGGCGGGCGCGACCCGCGCGGCCGTGGCCGATGCGCTTACCGGAGTGCGTGGAGGCCAGCGCGTCACCACGGCCACGCCGGAGACGACCTTCCGCGCGCTGGAGCAGTACGGGCGCGATCTTACCATGGCCGCCGCGCGCAACAAGCTCGACCCTGTGATCGGCCGTGACGACGAGATCCGGCGCGTGATCCAGGTGCTGAGTCGCCGTACCAAGAACAACCCCGTCTTGATCGGGGAACCGGGCGTCGGTAAGACGGCCATCGTGGAGGGGCTGGCGCAGCGCATCTTCCGCGGCGACGTGCCCGAGACGCTGAAGGACAAGCGCGTGGTCGCGCTCGACCTTGGGGCGCTGGTGGCGGGCGCTAAATATCGTGGGGAGTTTGAGGAGCGCCTCAAAGCGGTGCTCAAAGAGGTTGAGTCATCGGACGGGCGCGTCGTCCTCTTTATCGACGAGCTGCACACCGTCGTCGGGGCCGGGGCGGCGGAGGGCTCGATGGATGCGGGCAATATGCTCAAGCCGATGCTGGCGCGCGGCGAGCTACGTTGCATCGGCGCGACCACGCTCAACGAGTACCGCAAATATATCGAGAAAGACGCGGCGCTGGAGCGCCGTTTCCAGCAGGTCTACGTCGACCAGCCCTCGGTCGAGGACACCGTCTCCATCTTGCGCGGCCTCAAGGAGCGCTACGAGGTGCATCACGGCGTGCGCATCACCGACGGCGCCATCGTCGCCGCCGCCGTCCTCTCTAACCGCTACATCACCGACCGCTTCTTGCCTGATAAAGCCATCGACCTGATCGACGAGGCGGCGAGCAAGCTGCGCATGGAGATCGACTCGATGCCGGTCGAACTCGACGAGATCGAGCGGCGCACGATGCAGCTTGAGATCGAGCGGCAGGCCCTGCAAAAAGAAACGGATGCTGCCTCGAAGGAACGGTTGGACAAACTGGAGAGCGCTCTCGCCGACCTGCACGAACGTTCGACGGGCATGAAGACGCGGTGGCAGACGGAGAAAGACGCTATCGCCGCGATCCGCGAGACAAAGCGCCAGATCGATGAGACGCGGGGCAAGATCGAGGAGGCCGAGCGCGTCTACGACCTGAACCGCGCGGCCGAACTGCGCTATGGCACGTTGACGGCGCTCGACCGCGACCTCGTGGCGCAGGAAACGCACTTGACGGCGACGCAGGGTGAGCACAAGATGTTGAAGGAGGAAGTAGACGACGACGATGTCGCCGAGATCGTCTCGCGTTGGACCGGCGTTCCCGTCAGCCGTTTAATGGAAGGCGAAGTGCGCAAGCTGATCCAGATGGAGAACAACCTGCATCGGCGCGTCGTGGGCCAGGACGAAGCGATCACGGCGGTCTCCAACGCCATCCGCCGCGCCCGTGCCGGCCTGCAAGACCCTCAGCGTCCCCTCGGTTCGTTCATCTTTCTCGGACCCACGGGCGTCGGCAAGACGGAACTGGCGCGCGCGCTGGCCGAGTTTCTCTTTGACGACGAGGCGTCGATGGTGCGCATCGACATGAGCGAATATATGGAGAAGCACAGCGTCTCCCGTTTGATCGGGGCGCCGCCGGGCTACGTGGGCTACGACGAGGGCGGCCAACTGACCGAAGCCGTGCGGCGGCGTCCCTACTCCGTCGTGCTGCTCGACGAGATCGAGAAGGCCGCTCCCGAGGTGTTCAACGTGTTGTTGCAGGTGCTCGACGACGGCCGGCTCACGGACGGACAGGGACGCACTGTCGATTTCAAGAACTCCGTCATCATTATGACGAGCAATGTCGGCTCGGCGGCGCTCCACCTCCACGAGGGGCAGCCCGAGCTACAGCGTCAGATGACGCTCGACGCCCTGCGCACCGCCTTCCGGCCCGAGTTTCTTAATCGCATCGACGACGTCATCGCCTTCAAGGAACTGACGCGCGGCCAGATCAGCACCATCGTGGACATCCAACTGGAGAGAACGGCGCGCCGGCTCTCCGACCGCGGCATCACGCTGCGCCTGACCTCGGAGGCGCGGGATCGACTGGCGGAGGAAGGGTACGACCCGGACTATGGCGCCCGACCGCTCAAGCGCGTCATTCAGCAGCGCATCCTCGATCCGCTTGCGCTCGACGTACTGCAAGGCCGCTACCGAGCGGGCGATGTTGTCCAGGTCGAGGCGCCGCTTGGCGATGGCGACCCATTTTCCTTTGCTCGCGTCGAAGGCGCGGCCCCGTCGCCGTCGGGTGAAACAGGTTATCCACAGGACGCGATCAACTCCGCACCACTCTCTTGACAGTTCTCGTACACCCGTGCTAATCTGAGCTTGAACACCTGTTCTACTCATTGGTGGGCGGTCCGTGGGAAGACACTGTGTTAACACAGGTGACCGCCCCCACGCGATGCGGTTGTGAAGGAGGGTCTGATGAGAGCGGCCGGCGATCAGATGCGTACGCGCATCGTTGAAGCAATTCAGGAACTAACGGCGCGCAACAGTAGGCCGCCCACTAACCGTGAGCTTGGCGAGATGCTGGGTGGTAAGTCGACAGGACACATCGACTATCACCTGCGCATCCTGCGCCAGCAGAACGTCATTCTCCACGACCCGAAAAAGAGCCGCGGCATCATGCTCAACGCCGCCGCCGAGGCGACGGTAGAGCCTTCCGGCGAGAGCAATCTACGGCCTCTTCCTTTCGTCAGCACCCGTATCCGGTTGCAAGGCCGTATCGCCGCGGGCCAGCCGATCGAGGCGTACGCCGAGCCGGAGGGCGAGTACATCGACGTGATGGACTCGATCGGGCGCGAGGACAACGTCTACGCCTTGCGCGTCAAGGGCAAGTCGATGATCGAGGATCTGATCGACGACAACGACATCGTCGTGGTGCGTCCACAGAAGACGGCCAACAACGGCGACACCGTCGTGGCGCTCATCTGCAGCGACTCGTCGGATCGCGGCGAGGTAACGCTCAAGCGTTTCTACCGCGAGAAGAACGGCAAGATTCGCCTCCAACCCGCCAACTCGACGATGGACCCCATCTTCGTGCCTGAGAGCGACGTGGAGATCCAGGGGCGCGTGATCTCGGTCATCCGTGAGGTCTAGCCCGCAAGATGGGGCAAAGCGGGTCGCCGTTGGGCGGCCCGCTTTTTTGTCGTCCCCACGACACATGGAGATGAGGCGCTCAGCGAACGTGGCCGAGGACGACCCCTGGATCGGCCAGCGGCGGCGCGCTTGGTGGAGCCAGGGCGTACCAGTAGAGGCAGCAAGGCCCATCGAAGGAGGGTCCGGGATGGACGGCGCTCTAGGCGCCCCACACGCCGTAGTAGGCGCGACCGACCTTGATCGGGACGTGCGCAGACGGCAGACTTGTGGCACACTGATGAACGACGCCCGAGTGGACCGCCGGGCGTGAGCCACGTACAGCGAGACGAGGAGGTCGAGACATGACGATCAAAGCACAGGGCGTCATCGCGCGCGAGGCGAATAAGCCGCCGCAAGTCGAGGATATGCTGGTCGATCCACCGGGACCGGGTGAGGTGCTGGTGAAGATACTCGCCAGCGGCGTATGTCACACCGATCTCCACATGGTCCATGGGCTCGTGCCCGAGATGTTCCCGTTTTTGCTCGGCCACGAGGGCGCAGGCGTCGTCGAAGAGGTCGGCGCGGGCGTCGAGACGCCCAAAGTCGGCGACCACGTGATGCTGGCGTGGCGGGCGCCATGCGGACATTGTCGCTTCTGCCTGATCGGCCAACCCCACCTCTGCGCGGCGAGCCTGAACGCTAAGCCACGCATGAAGACGATGGACGGCTTGACGCTCAACCCGGTGCTGGGCATCGGGACGTTTTGCACGCACACCGTCGTCGCCGCCGGTCAGGCTGTCCCCGCGCCAGCCGATCTCTCGCCCCTCGCCCTCTCGCTGGTCGGGTGCGGCGTGATGACCGGCGTGGGCGCGGCGCTCTACTCGGCGGCGATGCGGCGCGGCTCCACGGCGGCCGTGTTTGGCTGCGGCGGCGTCGGCATGAACGTGATCCAGGGGGCGCGCCTGGCCGACGCCAAGACGATCATCGCCGTCGACCTCGAGCCGCGTAAGCTGGAGTGGGCGCGCCAGTTCGGCGCGACCGAGTTCGTGAACGCGCGGGAAGAGAACGTCGTCGAGCGTATCAAGGAGCTGACCGGCGGTCACGGCGTCGATTATGCCTTTGAGGCGATTGGGCGATCCGACACGCTGCTGCAAGCGCTGATGAGCCGCGACCTCGCGGGTACGTGCGTGCTGATCGGCGTGCCGGCCAAGGGCGTCGACGTGGTGATCCCGCTGTCGCACTACTTCGATCTAGGCGGCAGCATGCGCGTGAGCTGGTACGGCGATTGTCTGCCGACGCGCGACTTCCCCATGCTCGCCGACTGGTATCGCAAAGGCGATCTGAAGCTCGACGAACTGGTGACGGAGACGATCGGTCTGGGTGAGGTCAACGACGCTTTCGACAAGATGCAGCGCGGTGAGACGCTGCGCTCCGTTATCGACCTGCGCTAGCACTGTAAAAACTACAGTGTGATAGGTAAAGATACCTATTGACAGATCGCACCTAGCTCAGTACACTCAAATGTGTAGAGATCAAAACTATTGAAGTCACGCTGATGTGAGGGATGAGGACGCGGTCAGCCTCCTCATTTCTTGTTGCGAGCGCGGCTTCACTTTTATTATAGGAGGTGCGAGATGCCACGAGCCACGAATCGGTCGCACGATGACAACGACTCACGTCCGCTTGAAGGTGACGCGACGGGGTTTGCCGGTGCGATAGACAGTGCCCCGGCGACGCCCTCTTCGTCGAAAGCGGTAGTCCGGCCCGAGCCCGAGGAAGAGCAGGCGGCTGACGATCTGGGCGGCGCGCTGCCTGAACTGCTGGACAGTTATCTGCGCGAGATCGGTCATACGCCGCTCCTGAAGCCGGAGCAGGAAGTCGAGTTGGCCAAGCGCGTCGAGGTGGGAGATAAAGAGGCGGCCAACGCGATGGCGCAAGCCAATCTGCGCTTGGTGGTCAGCGTCGCCCGACGTTATCTTAACCGCGGCCTACCGCTGGAAGACCTCATTGCCGAGGGCAACATTGGCCTGCTGCGCGCGGTCCAGAAGTACGAGTGGCGGCGTGGGTACCGCTTCAGCACGTACGCGGTTTGGTGGATCCGCCAGGCCATCACGCGGGCGATCGCGGACAAGGGGCGCACGATCCGTCTGCCCGTCCACGTGGGCGAGGCGCTGACGAAGCGCTCAAAGGCCGTTGGACAGTTGACGACGGAACTCGGACGCGAACCGACGGCCGAGGAGCTGGACGCCGTCCTGGGCGCCGATGCCTCGTTCATTGGAGCGGCGGTCACCGCCGCGCAAGCGCCTCTCTCTCTCGGCATGGCTGTGGGTGAGGACGGCGAAGAGCAACTCGTCGACTTTTTGCCGGACGAGTCGGCGGTCACGCCGGAGGAAGGCGCGGTTCGTCGTGTCTCCGCTGAGGAGACGCGTCAGGTAATGAACGACGTGCTGACCGAGCGCGAGCGCGAGGTGTTGAAGCTGCGCTTCGGCCTCGACGGCTCGTCTCCCGAGTCGCTCGACGTCGTCGGTCGTCGCCTCGGCGTGACGCGCGAACGCGCGCGGCAGATCGAGGCGGAGGCGCTGCGCAAGTTGCGCCGCCCGACCGTCGCGGCGCGCTTGACCATCAACAACTAAGATCGAGCGGCACAGTTAGGCAGAGTATCTCGAAGGCCGAGACAACGGGACGGAGACCACCGGCGGTGCGGCTGGCGTCGTGAGACGTTGATCGCATCGCCGGTGGTTTTCTTTGTCCTCCGATCGGCCTATCGCCGGCCGTTTTGCACCGCTACGCTATATATAGTATAGTAAAGCAGTGAAGAAAGCGAGGGAATCTTACTCGTCGCCTTCGTCGCCGTACGCCTAAAATAGAGAATGAGGAACACACTTTTGACGACCCAAACCGCATCTTCAGACCGAACTAGCGTCGCCGCTGATGTCGCCGCGCTGTTCGAGCCGTTTCACCTTGGACGGGTCACCTTGAGAAACCGCATCGTGATGTCGCCGATGACGCGTAGCCGCGTGCCCAACGCCGGCGTCCCCACGGAGTCGAACGCGCTCTACTACAGGCAGCGCGCGGGCGCCGGCCTTATCGTGACCGAGGGGACGCAGCCCAGCGCCACGGGGCAAGGCTACCCCTTTACGCCGGGCCTGCACACCGACGCTCAGGTCGCGGGCTGGCGCTTGGTCACCGACGCGGTCCATGCCGCGGGTGGTCACATTTTCGCTCAGGTGATGCATGCCGGGCGTATCTCGCACCCGTCGTTACAGCCGAACGGCGTCCTCCCGGTCGCGCCATCGGCGGTCAAGCCGGCCGGCCAGGTGTACACGAGCAACGGTCCGGTCGATTTCGAGGTGCCGCGCGCGCTGGAGGCCGACGAGCTTAAAGGAATCGTGGCCGAGTTCGTCGACGCGGCGACGCGCGCCATGGAGGCTGGCTTCGACGGCGTCGAACTGCACGGGGCCAATGGCTACTTGCTCACGCAGTTTCTGTCTACGAACACGAACCTAAGAACCGACGAGTACGGGGGATCGCCCGAGAAGCGCATCCGCTTCGTCGTCGAGGTGGTGAAGGCGGTGGCCGCGGCCATCGGCGCCGATCGTGTGGGCCTACGCGTCTCGCCCGGCGGTACGGCCAGCGACATCAACGACGACGAGGTCCATAGCACGTACCCGGCCTTGGCCAGGGCGCTCGACCCGCTCGGATTGGCCTATCTACACGTCGCCGAACCGCAAGGGTTCTCAGCTGTCGATCTCTTGCGTCCTATCTGGACGGGCGCCTTGATCGCGGCCGGCGGCTTCAACAAGGAGTCGGCCGTGGCGGCTATTAGCGGCAAGCGCGCGGACCTCGTGGCGTTCGGGCACGACTTCATCGCCAATCCCGACCTGCCGCGGCGCTTCGCCGAGGGACTGCCGCTTGAGACGGGCGATCGCTCTACTTGGTACAGCGGCGACGAGCGCGGCTACACGGACTACCCCGCCGTTTCCTAACGCAGGCGCACGTGGCGATAAGGAGAGAGGGAGGATGGACCACATAGTCCATCCTCCCTCTCTCCTTATCGCCATGTTTTCCTTCAGGATCGCCCGCGTTGGTCACGCGTGGCTAGTGTAGGCTAGCTAGCGATCGATCGTCGGCAGGCTGGGTGTAAAGGTGGTGAGCGTCGTCGCCGTGTTGGTGGGTGGCGGCGCTGACGTCGAAGGTTCAGCTATTTGGACAGGCTCAACGAACGCTGGAGCGCATGAAGGCCGCTAGACTGATGTTCTACGATCGATCCCCTGAGCGAATCCATGGTCATGGGACCGCTGGCGTCACGTAAGTCGCCCATGTTTCGCGTCGTCGGGAGATTGAGCAAGATATCGACGGCGCCGAAGGGCAGCGACCCATCGACGAGGGCGACGCGACGGCTCTCTACGCAGAGCAACGGCGAGCGAGGTCGCGATCGTCGCCGCCGGGTGCAGCAAGAAGCGTGTTCCGCCGACGGCTATGACCGCCGCGACGGCGTGGCTGAGGCCGCGCGATAACGGACGCGTCTCGGCGTGCTCAGGGTCTAAGGTTATGGTGGATGGAAGACACGAGCGCCACGTACGGCGTAAAAAACAGTGTTCTGACGACGCCGTCCAACGAGAAGGTGCTAGGCGAGGAAATCACGGATAACCAGCGCGCACTCCTGGGCCTGGAAGCCAAGAAACAGATGGCCGCCGCCATGCACGAGGTAGTAGCGCGCGTCGGGAATCAAGCTGTGCAGCAACCTGCCGTTGCCGGGAGCGACGATGCGGTCGGCAGCGCCTTCCATGACCAGCGTCGGCTGGCGCAGCGTCGAGACCCACGTTTTGCTCGACCAGCCGATGACGCCGTAGAGTTGCGCGGCTTGACCTAGGAGGCTTGGCCGTTGCGCGGCGATGCTTGCTAAGTCGCTTTGTATGAGGGGGTCGCGCGACCGGTCGCCGAGCGTGGCGGCCCGCCCCGCGGGGGTGGCGATGCGTGCGCGCGACGAAGGACGCGAGAGCGTCTGCAGGGGCGATTTTCCGCCCGATTCGTCGATCGTCGCGCGCCCGACGGCGCCGCGCCCCACGCTTGTCGCGCACAGGATGAGCTTGCGCACGCGCTCTGGCGCCTGGTGGGCGAGCTGTTGCGCTACGCCGCCGCCGAGAGACACCCCTAGCACGTCGACCTGCCGGTAGCCCATGTTGTCGAGCATACCCGTGACGAGGTCCGCCATGCCCTCCGCGCGGAGAGGCCGTCGAGGAGGAGCGGAACGTCCTAGACCAGGGGCGTCGAAGGCGATGGTCTCATACGGACCAAGTGCGCGGCGTAGCGGACGCCACATCTCCATGTTGCCGCCGAAGCCCATGATGAGCAACAACGGAAAACTCGCGCCCCGTCCTTGAATCGAGGTCCAGAGGCGTTGGCCGCCGACGGAAACGAACGTCTCGTGTGTTTCTTGTGCGCGGCTCGCCGGCCCCATCTTTAGTCCTCCGCCCCTACCATTTGAACGCACGACAGCGTCGATCCTGATACGGTCGGCCCGAAACCTGCCGATGCCGCCAGCAACGCTACGGATAGTGTACCCGCGGTATGATGCCGAATCTAGAAGTCGGAACGGACATCTTTTTTGTCGAGGGGCGTGGAGAGCGTGAGGCGTTGTACGCGAATTATAAACGCGCCCATCGTTTAATGAGAGGTCGAGAGCAGCATCGTGGTCGAGGTTGAGACGAACGATGGCCGCGCACGGTAAGCTATGTGGTGAGGAAGCATCTATGACAGCAGTCTCCTACCTGCGACAGGCGATGGTCGCCATAGTATTGACAGTGGTCCAGCTCCCCCAAGATACTAAAGAGAGATGTCTTCATGAGGCTGTTCTTGCTTGGCGACTAAGACTGAGAGGAGCGACCGTGCCGTCCGACCGCATGACCGTCGGGATCGACGACGGCGACACGACGACAGCAGTGCTGATCGAGCGTTGCGCCGAGGAAACGCGACGCTTTCTGCGCCGCGCGCCGTACACCGAGCGCTTCTGCTTCGCCCTTTTTCGACGGGCGTTCGTCGCGCGTGAAGAGCAAGCGTGGGCCGGCATCTATACGTGTTACGATCCTCTCGTGCGGGCTTGGGCCACGCGGATGACCTCGTCTGCATCGATCGAAGATCTCGCCTCGCGCGCCTATGAGCGTCTATGGAGCGCCGTCGACGCCGATAAATTCGCGCGGTTCGCCGATCTCACCGCGCTGTTGGGTTACTTCAAACTATGTGTACGCGCCGTCATATTGGATGAACGGCGGGCGAACACGCGCCGCTCCGTCGAGATTGCTCTCGAAGGCGCCTCTGAGGGCGAGGGCGACGCGGCCGCGTCGTCCTCGCCGCTGACGACGTTGGCCGCGGGCGACGATGTCGAGGGCGAGACGCTCGCGCGCGACGCACGTCAGCAGTTCTGGCGGACGCTTCATGCGGCTCTTCCCGATAAGCGCGAAGCTGTTCTGGTGCGTCTATCCTTCATCGAAGGAATGCCGCCGCGCGATATATGTCTGCATGCCCCGTCTTATTTTGCCTCTATCGACGATGTTTATCGCGTTAAACGCAACGTGCTGGCCCGCCTGCGCCGTCACCCCGCTGTGCGGGAGTTGGCAGCTGGATCAATGATGGGGCAAACAGCGCGCACGAACGATGGAGCGTGAGGAATGGACGACCCACGCTGCATCGATCCCGCCGCTACGACGCTCGACGACCTGATGGCCTGGGCGGATGGCGAGGCCAGCGCCGCCGTTGCGACGCACGTCGGGGCGTGTTCCGCGTGCCGAGAGACCGGGGAGGAGTACCGCCAGATGGGCTTCACACTGTCGTCGATCCTCAACCGAGTCGATTGCCCCGCTAGCGGCATCCTCGTCGACTACACCTACGATCTGCTCGTTCCCGAGCAGCGCACCGTCGTCGCGGCGCACATCCTCGACTGTACGCGCTGCACGGACGACCTGCGCGACCTGCGCGATGAGATGGCGACGCCCGCCGTCCCTCTATCGGAGCACACCCCGCTCTTCGAGCAGATCGTGGCCACGGTCGGTCGTCTACTCCCCCCCTTGCCGCCACTGCCCGCGCGCGGTGCGGTGCGCGGCCCGCGTACGCGGGCCGCGACCTACGACGCGGAGTCGCTTCAAATCTCGATCGAGGCGACGCCCGCGCGGGCCTTGGATGGACATGAAAACGATCCTGCGACGGTTACTGTGCGTGGAATCGTCATGTTCGTGGGTGTAGGGGCTGATGAGGATTTGCTGGCGCGCGCTCGTGTCGATCTGCTGAACCAGGATAACGGGGCATCGATCGTCTCGGCCAACGTCGACCGCTTCGGCGTGTTCCTGTTGGCGAACGTGCAGCCCGGCGTCTACGACCTCCAGGTGTCTCTGCCCGACCGCGCCGTTCTCATTAAAGATTTGCGGTGTCGGATCGATAGGTAGATCCGGCCTTCAGGTGGAAGACCCTACGACGATCGCTCGACCATAGCGCGGGCTGAGGGAACCACCAAGTCCATGTACTCCTGGTGGCGGCGGATGTATGACGCGACGTAAGGACACCGCGGCACGACCCCAAGATGCTGGGCGCGTGCGTCTTCGAGCGCCGTTCGCGCCATCTTGCCGGCGATGCCGTGTCCCTCCAGGCTCATGGGCGTCTCCGTGTGCGTGAACGTGATCTGGTCGCCGGAGCGGTGGTAAACGATCGTGGCGAGTTGATCGCCGACGCGGGCCTCGTAGCGATGGGCGTCTTCGTTGTCACGGACGGCCACATCATCCAAGTTAATGTCCAAGTCCTCGTTTCCTCTCTTTAAGTCCGCCTTGGTTTTATAAGCGACGCCTCATTGCCCACCGACGAGCGACAGGGAGCCGCGGACGCCCTTTTCCGATACTCCGTTGGCGTACCTAGGTGGACTCAGCCTGTTTGGGCCTGATGGCGTGGTTCGACGACGCCGCGCCAGACGAGGGCTCCGCCAACAGCCGCCGCCGCCACGCTGACCAGAAAGACCGTGGAGTAGCCGAGACCGTCGGCGAGGAGGCCGCCGATCAGGGGTGGTATGACGGCGAAAGGCGCGCGCGCCGTGGAAGCCACGCCGATGTACGTCGGACGCTCGCCATCGGAGGCAAAATCGCTGGCGATAGTAAGGGCGGCTAGCTGAAGAGCGCTCGTGCCCACGCCCGTCAACACGAACACCAGAGCAAAGCCCAGCGGTCCCCAGTGCGGCTCGCTGGCCAGTACGGCGAGCAGGGCGGCCGCGCCTGTGGCCACGGCTCCGGCCTCCACAACCCGCTTGTGGCCGGCGTGGTCTCCCACGTAGCCCCACACGATGTTGCCTATCGTCGTAGACACGAGGAGGACGACGCCATACAGGCTCGCCTGGGCGTCGGACAAAGCAAACCAACGTGTCGCCGCGACTATATAGAACGCGGCGGCCACGCCAGCGGTCGTGAGCAAGCCGTTGGCGACCAGGTAGCGCGCGAAATTGCGGTCGGCGCGCAGAAGCACCATGAGGCGGACACTGAGCGTCGGCGTGACCGTCGGGGAGACGACCTCGGCTTGGGGAGGAAGCGGCTCTCGTCCTCCGAGCAGGGACAGAAAGGACACGACGTAGCAACTGAACGTCACGGCGAAACAGAGTGCGAAGCCGTTGGGCCAGCCGAAATGACCGAGAAGCGTCGTCGCGGCCCCGCCGCCGGCGATGCTTACGAGGCCGCCGAGAGCGAGGAAGATGCCGAAAAAGCGACCGCGCCAGTTGTCGGGCAGCATGCGGGCGATCAGATCGAGCCATGCTCCCAGGGTAATGCCGCCCGCGAGATAGCCTACGGCGGTGAGAGCGAAGAATGCGAGGAGCAAGAGGCCTGGATTGGTCGCGTAGAGCAGGGGCGTGAGAATGGCCAGCGCCAGGTAGGGCGCCCTCTCCAGGGTCGTCCACCCCAGGATAAACGGCTTTTTGCGGTGCAGCCGTTGCGTGTAGCGAGCCACGAACAACGGTGGAATCGATCCGCAGGCCGCCGCCACGGCGGGGATGGCTCCGAGCGCGACGTTGGATGAGGTGAGGTGGCGTACGAAGAGCGGCATGACCACGGAGGTCGAGGTGAAGCTGAGACCAAGGCTGAAGAGCGCGAGGTCGAAGCCCATCGTGGCAAAGTTCCAACGGTATGCGCGCTCAGGCAAAAAGAAAGAGCCGATGGACACGAGTGGAAGGCCTCCTAGTCGGGTGAGATGACGGCGCCGCGCGGCAAACGGCGCCTTTTCAGCGTATCATGCATTGCGGACGTGACTAGAGGAGGCGCCGTGAATCGTTCGGTGCGTCGGCGTCTTTTGCGCGACCGTCTTTGCCGACGCCGGGCGATCGCTACACTTAATAATAGACAACAATATCACGACCGTGAGAGAGAGAGGGGGATTCAACGTGCCTAGCCGCGACGCGCACAGTACGGCCCGCCCCGCGCCAGCCCCTAGGGCGGCGCCCGGTCCTCGTGTCTCGGCAGTGGTGCGAGAAGCGGCCAGCATAGAGGTGGACGCGGCGCTCAAGACCATGGCGGCGACGGCCGCGGACGAGGGCCGCCGCTTGCGGTGGTCGGGAGACGAGGACGCGGCGCAGCACGCCCAGGGCCGTCGTGCGGGCGCGGACGAGGCTCGTGCTTGCTTGAAACGGCGTCGTGCGCTGGACCGTCTAACCCCTGTCGACGACCTCGGGCGCGGGTATAGCGCGTCGTGGCGTCGCGGGGCTGAAGAGGCCTATGGCAGGGCCCACACGCTCTACGATGCGGCCGTGACCGGTGCGCGAGCGAAAGAGAAAGACGGTACGGCGGCCCCGCGAGAACGAACGACCGGTAGTGCAAAGGCCGACGATGAGCGATGAGGTGAAGATCGCGACCGAGGCGTTTGTGGCGCGCGGGCGGTCTCCACGATGGCGCGATGCGCGACGTGAGCGTCGGCGCGGCGGGAGCGTTGGAAGGCCATGGTGCGTCGTGAGCCGGAACGCTGCGTCGCGTCACAAGAAAGAGGGAGGGCGGACATGGGAGATCCCGTGTCCGCCCTCCTTCTTGGTCCTCGCCTACTGGCCTACCGCCTGCTCCAATACCCGTACATCGTCGTTATGACCGGCGTTCAGGCGCAAGAGGATGACGTTGCGCCACGGATCCTCGACCGAGACGACCGGACCGGAGAGTGTATAGGAGATGGAGTGCGCGTCCAAGCGGGCCAGGACCGCGCGGCGGGCGTCTTCGTCGGGCAGATCGACCGTGAAGTAGCGCAGGCGCACCGTCCCATCTGGCGCGGGGCCCGCGCCCTGGCTGTGCCAGACGTTCATGCCGATGTGGTGGTGGTAGCCCCCGGCGGAGATGAAGAGGGCGGACGGCATCCGGGCGACGATGTCGAAGCCGAGGATGTCGTGATAGAACGTCGTCGCCGTGGGGATGTGCCCCACCTGGAGATGGACGTGACCAAGGCGCGCGCCCTCCGGCAGGCCGGCCCATGGCCGACCCACGCGCTCGGCGTCGGCTAAAAGGCCTCGTATGTCGACGGGATCGGCCACCATACGCACCGGCCCATCGACCCACGACCACTCGTCGCGCGGACGATCGCGATAGACCTCGATGCCGTGGCCGTCGGGGTCTTCGAGGTAGAGGGCTTCGCTGACGAGATGATCGCCTTGGCCGGGGAGCGGCAGGCCCAGCGAGAGCCAGTGGCGCAGCCAGAGACCGAGGTCGGCGCGGGTCGGCAGCAAGAGCGCGAAGTGATACAACCCGGTATAGCTCGCTCCGCCGCGCGGCCAGGCCGCCGCGCCGCGATCGGCGTTCAGCACGAGCAGCGGCGTCGAACGGGCGCCGAGGACGACGTGCTCGTCGTCCTCGGACAAGAGAGCGAAGCCCATGGCTTCGGTGTAGAACGCGCGCGAACGCGCGAGGTCGGCGACCGTAAGGGCGATGACGCCCACGGTCGTGGCCGGATGAATGGACTGATGCGTGGCGCGCGTGGTTTCAAGGGTCATGTGCGGCCTCCAGGGTGCGTAGAACGAGGTGTAGCGATCTCCTCTATTTATCTTACGAGTCAACATTTGATTTGTCAAAAATAAAGTCGTAGAGTGATGGTATGGATGAGAACGGAGGTCTAGGCGACGGGCGGATCACTACCTTTGGACGCATCATCGAGGCACATGCTTTCCTGACCCATTTGCTTGGGCGAGAGATGGAAGACGGGGTCGGCCTGCCCTTGCTCTGGTACGGCGTTCTGCTGCACGTTGGACGGAGTCCAGGCGGCGTCCGCGCGATGAGCGAACTCGTGGACGCGACCGCGTTTACAAGCGGCGGCATCACGCGTTTGGTCGATCGCATCGAGCAGGCGGGCTACGTCGAGCGTCGTCCCTGCCCGACCGATCGGCGCGTTCATTTTGTCGGGCTGACCGAGAAAGGGCGCGAGATCCTGGAGCGGGCCACGACGGTGCACGTGGACGGCATCCAGAGGCATCTCATCGATCGTTTGGACCCGCACGATGTCGTGAGCATGGAGCGGATCCTGGCCCTATTGGTAGGAGGCGACGTACGCGATCGTCGAGACGACTTAGGGCGCGACGCGGAGACATGACGCAAGGTCAGGGTGCGCGCGTATGATTCCCGCGCCCGTCTTGAGGTGCGTACGGCAAGACCGAGGAGGATAAGGGCGCGTGAAAAGGAGTCCGCACGAGTGCATCGGCCTGTCTTACTCGCCAGCATCGCTGCCCGGCTGAGAGTTGCGTGCGGCTCCACGATGGGTTCGGCGCGAACGAGAATGAGTAGAGGGGCAAGGGCACGTCGCAGCCACGACCCGGATAGGTGTTGTCGCGCCACGTCCCGCCGATCTCCTCCGCCTAGTCGAGAAGCACGAAATCGTCGCCCCCGCGCTTCTTGAGCGCGATGGTCAGACCAAGCCCGGCAAAGCCCGTTCCCACGATGACGACGCGCGTGTGAACGGGGGCGAAGGAGCGCGGGGTAGGGCTCGTGAAAAGTCAGGACGAGGGGAGGAAAGACGCGCACTCGGGGAGCGCGGGCCTCCCGCCCGTCCCCGTGTCCGGCACGAGACTGACTTGGTACGTCTGCAGGGCTACCACTGGGAGCGCGGGCCTCTGGCCCGTCCCCGTGTCCGGTCTGGGACGGGCGAGCAGCGCAGCGAGCACCCGCGCTCCCCGCACGACTTTTCACGAACCCTGGAGCGCGGGGTCTCTATCGGCGCCTTGCACTCGGCTACGCGAGTCATAACGTCTTCTCCCTCTAGGTTGTCACAAGCACTGCGTCCATCGTAGCACGTTGCTGAACTTTAATCAATAAGGGAGCTTTGCGATGTCCGGTGGGATCGCCAGCGTGCGACGTTCTTGTACGGCAAGGCCGGCCGTGAGAGCACTCAGCTCGCTCCTTCGCGTTCCCGACAGCGGCTGACCACGGTGTGCCGGCCACGAAGAAAAAGCGCCGAAGGGGCTGGTGCCGCGCTAGGTCCCGTCGGCTGACAGGGGGCGGTCTAACGACCCGACGACATCGTCGGCCACCCCGGCGCAGTCTGTCCGGCAGGTGTGTGTCTTCGAGCCAAACAAGCGCGCGCTCGACAGCGCAGGTCGCGTTGGATCGGCAGGCTTAGGCCGTCGCCGCGCGGAACCAGAGTCGCTAGTGCCGTAGGCGGCTGGGTCGGGAGGGAGAGATGCCGCGAAACACATCTCCCTCCCCGGCCCTCTAGCTGCACATAACTACTGGCCCTAACTATACCGAGCCACGCTGCACGAGAAGCTCACCGATCTGCACTGCGTTGAGCGCTGCGCCCTTAAGCAGATTGTCGCCGACGACGAAAAAGTTCAAGGCGTTGCGGTCGACGAGATCGGGCCGGATGCGTCCGACCGCCACGTCGTCCCGACCGGCCCATTCAAGCGGCGTGGGTGCGGGCTCGACCGACAAACCCGGAAAGGCCTGGAGCGCGGCCATGGCCTCGTCCAGGTCGATGCGCTTCGTGAAGCACGCGCGTACGGCCACGGCGTGCCCGACCATGACCGGCACGCGCACGCAGGTGGGAGCCACGGCGAGGTCGGGCAGGTCTAGGATCTTGCGCGACTCGTTCTGGAGCTTAAGCTCTTCGTCCGTGTAGCCCGACTCCGTCTCGACGCCGATAAGGGGCGTCACGTTGAAGGCCAGTGTGCTGTGATGCACCTGGTGCGTCACGAGCGCCGCTGCTTCCGCGCCATCGCGGCGCAGCAGGTCGCGTCGGGCGAACAGAGGTTCGATCTGTGCCTCCAACTCGTCTATGCCCTTCTGCCCGGCGCCCCCCGCCGCCTGAAACGAGGTGACTACCATTGACTCTAGGCCGAAACGATCGTGCAGCGCCTTGAGGGGCAGCATGGCGATCATGGTGGTGCAGTTTGGGTTGGCCACGATGCCGCGCGGCAGGGCGTCGAGCGCCTGAGGGTTGACCTCGGCGACCACAAGCGGAACCTCCGCATTCATCCTCCAGCCCGAGGAGTTATCGACGACCGTGGCGCCGGCGGCCACCGCGCGCGGCGCATGCTCCAACGAGCGTGATGCTCCAGCGGAGAAGAGGGCGAGGTCCACACCGTCGAACACACGCTCCTCGGTCAGCGCGCGAACGGCGATGTCTCGGCCCCGAAACCGCACGTGCGCGCCCGCGGCGACCGATCGTGCACTGGCAATGGCCACGAGGCGATCGTCGCAAGGAAAAGAACGCGCTTCCAGCAATCGGCAAAGATCCTGGCCTACAGCCCCTGTCGCACCCACCACGGCCACTACTCGTCCCACCGCTGCCTCCGTTCTTCTGAGAAGGTCCCTGCCTGACCACATCGGAGCAAGGCTCGTCGTCATTCTGTCATCAGCATAACCGACGCTCTCATGACCCCTAGGCCGCGACGACGGTTGTAACGCGCCGCCGTATATCAAAGTAAGGTATGAGTGCGGGGGCATGGGAGGAGGCCGGCGGGATGCGGCGCACGAGCGAAGACAGCCAGACGAGTACACCTACCGAGGGGCCAGGGGCAGTGCTCGGCGTCGCCTTCCGGGAGAACGCGACCAAGATCTACTCCTTCATCTACGCTAAGGTGGGCAACCGCGAGTCGGCTGAGGACCTGACCAGCAAGGTTTTCGTCAAGGCGACGCGCTGGCTGGCCGAGGATCGCAGCGCCGACAGCATCCGCGCCTGGCTCTATACCACGGCGCGCACCGTGATTGTCGATTATTGGCGCGAACAAGGTCAACACCTTCAGGTTCCGCTGGACGACCCTGGAACCGTCTTGTTCTGTGGGACCGATGGACCTGAGGAGGTCCGGCGTACGCGCGAACGGGCCGCACGGGTGCTCGACGCCCTCCCTGCCCGCGAGAGCGAGGTGCTGCGCCTACGCTTCCTGCACGGCTACACGGCGGAGGAGATCGGCCGCGTGTTGGGCCTTACAGCAGGCAACGTGCGCGTGATCCAGCTCCGCGCGCTGCGCCGCGCGGCGGCGACTATCGATCCTGAGGCCGCCTACGATCGGGAAGGATGCACGGACGATGAGTGATGAGTTCGAGAAAGATGGGTTAGGAGAAATGGCGCGCGAGGACGAACCGCTTTCTATAGGAGAGGCTGCACGACTCGACGCCGCCCTCGACCATCTCATGAACGACCGGCGACCCGACGCCCGCACGTTGACCGCGAGCGAGGTCCGGGAGCACCTGCTCGCCGCCCAGCTTCGCCTGGCGCGCGACGGCGCGGAGACGCCGGCCCCCGCGTACCTGTCCGCTCTCGAACACGCTGTCGCGCACGCTGTCGCGGCTGAGTCACGGACTAGAACACGATCGAGCGTGAGCCGTGGACGGTTCCTGCGCGCGGCCGCGACGCTTGCGGGCGGCGCGGGGCTCGGCGTGGCCGGCGTGGAGGGCGTGATGGTCGCGGAAGATAGCGGGAGGCCACACGACCTGATCGTCGCGGGGAACGAACGGTGGTACGACATCGCCGCTGTCGGAGAGACGCCGCTCAACGGGGCTACACCGTTTCAAGCAGGAGGCATACAGGGGTATCTCTTCAACACCAACGGGCGGCCGCACGCCGTCTCTTCGATCTGCACGCACATGGGCTGTCGCGTCAAACCAGACGTTCCAGCGTCCGTGTCGAGCGGCCTGCACTGCCTGTGTCACGGCTCACGCTTCGATCGTCAGGGAACCGTGATCCAGGGACTCGCGCCCACGTCGCTCCCGTCGATCGCGCTGCGCGTGGAGCAGGGGCGCATCTATGCTCTCGGTACGAAAGAAGATGCGTAGGCCGGGACGACCGTGAGTCCACGGCGGATACCTATCTCCCTGTCCGACATACCCTCCGACTCTCGTGCCTCGCACTCCAGCGTCGTCCCACGCAGCCGACCAAACAGCAGCGCCTTGACTGGATCGTCTGAAAAGCGGGTCGCCGTGCCGGATAGACGTAACGCCGATCCGTATGTCTATGTGTGGGCTAGTGAGGGTGAGTGAGGTGGGGGATGGTCCGTCGGCCACGGCGCCGGCCCGCGATGATGGCTCCCGAGCGCGAGGATAGAGAGAAAGAAGGAGACATATGGGTTTAACGCAGTCGTATAAGGGTGTGCTGATGGGCGTCGCGCTCACGAGCATCGTCACAGGGTCGAGTCTCGCGTTAATCCGTCCAGCGGCTGGCGCGAACGTCATGCCGATGGGCTGGTCGGCGACGACCCGACGAGCAGGTGGTACGGTCACGCGCCTACATCAGCGTCTCGTGCATGTGACCATCCACAACTTCACCTTTCAGCCCGCACGTCTGGTCGTCTCACCAGGGACAACCGTCGTCTGGACAAACACCGACAGCGATCCACACACCGTAGACAGCACGCGCACCCTCTGGACGTCGGATGCTCTAGACACCGACGGACAATTCAAGCGCGCCTTTAAGGCGACTGGCGCGTTCTCTTACTATTGCAGCATCCATCCCTACATGCACGGCGTCATCGTCGTGAAGAAGTAGTCCACAGCGCGGCGTCCGCGATGAGCGGAGAAAGGGACGGCCCTCCATGAGCGACTACATCGAGCACGACCACCAAGACGATGGGATCGACCGGCACGGTTTTCTAAAATGCATGGCGTGGGCAGGGACCGGCGTCGTGTGGGCGCTCGCCGGGGGGCGGGTCACCTCCACGGCCTTGGCCGACGCCATTCAGCCCGGCCACGCCAAGAACGCGGGGGCCACGGCCGATTTCAGCTTCGTGCAGATCAGCGACAGCCACATCGGTTTCCACAAGGCCGCCAACAAGAACGTCGTCGGAACCTTTCAGGAGGCGGTGGGGCGCATCAACGCCCTGCCTCAGCCTCCATCGTTCGTCGTTCACACGGGCGACCACGTCCATTTGGGTACGATGACCGAGTTCGACACGGCGAAGCAGATCATGGGCACGATTAAGACCGACCGCACGTTTCACGTGCCGGGCGAACACGACGTGTTCGTCGATCACGGCAAGCGGTACCTCGACGTTTTCGGTCAGGAGGCGCATCGGTCAGGGTACTACAGCTTCGACCTCAAGGGCGTGCATTTCCTGGCGCTGGCCAACGTGCAGCAGGCCGAGGGGGCCGGCGGCCTTAAAGGGCTCGGGCTGCTGGGGCCGGTGCAACTCGACTTCATCAAAAAAGACCTTGCCGCGCGCTCATCGGACACGCCCTTGGTCATCTTCAGCCACGTACCCTTGCTCGCGGTCTTCCCCAAGTGGGGCTGGGCCACGGAGGACAGCACGCAGGTGCTCGCGCTAGTCAAGCGTTTCAGCTCGGTGACGGCGCTCAACGGCCACATCCACCAGGTCATCTCCAAGACGGAAGGCAACATCGTCATGCACACGGCCGCATCGACGGCCTACCCTCTGCACGCACCGGGACACGTCGCCCCGACGCCGCTGGTGCTGCCAGCCGGCGCCCTCCCCGCGCGCATCGGCATCCGCACGGTCGGCTTTACGCGCGGCTCCTCCTCACTCGCGCTCAAGGACGAGGCATTCGGGTAGCACTACGCGCGAACGAAGGGCGTCGCCTTTGGAGCCCTTCGTTCGCGCATAGGGGCAGCCTCTACCGTGCCAGCGCTTCAGGGCGCCGGCACACGGCCGCCGCTCGGCCTCCCTTTTTTCGACCAATAACCCTCCCGATATCCTCTTTCATCACCCCAAGCGGCCAGTACGACGTTCGTGACGCCCCCCGTCGTCCCGGACGTTTCCTCTATCTGATCTTGATCGGTCGAGCGATGTGGTTGCCCGCCCCCCACCTCGTGAGCCGCGAGTCGCGTCCTACTCAGGAGACTGGCGACCGACGACGGCCTACGCTATTGACAAAGGTTCTCCCTTGGTAAGGCGCGTGGTGTGTGTGGCTGGAGTCGTGGGGTTGTTAGGGGCCGACCTGGCCGTAACGACTACGGCGACTCCAGCGAGAGCTGCCCCTTGGACGACAACTTCAGCAGGGACGGTCGTGCGTGTCGTGGCCTCGACCAACTTCTATGCCGATGTGGTCAAGCAGATCGGTGGGCGTTACGTGGCGGCGGTGAGCATTCTGAGCAATCCAAGCACCAACCCTCCTACCTACGAGTCGAACACCGCGAACGCCGCTGCCGTGGCGCAAGCCGCTGTGGTCGTTCAGAACGGTCTAGGGTACGACAACTTTATGCGCAACCTTGAAGCATCCTCCCTGTGGACGGAGCGCGTGGTCATCGACGTGGGCAAGGCGTTTGGGCGTAAGGACGGGGATAATCCACATCAGTAGTACGATCCGGCCACGATGCCGCGCGTCGCGGCGCTGGCGATGGCGGCGCTGGCGCGATTCGACCCGGCGCTCACGCCGATCCTCGTCGTCATCGGCCTCATCTGCCTGGCGATCCTGGCCGTGCTCTACCGCCCGCTCCTCTTCTGCTCGATCAGCCCAGAGACGGCCGCCGCGCGCGGCGTACCGGTGCGCCTAGTGGGACTCGTCTTCATCGTTGTGATGGCGGTCGGCGTGGCCGAGGCGGCGCAGGTCGTAGGCGTCTTGCTCTCGACAGCGCTCTTGATCGGGCCGGCCGCGGCCTCCTCCTACATCTTGGCTCGGCCCGGCGCGGCCCTCGCGCTGGCCGTGGTGATCGGCGTTTTAGAGACGTGGTTGGGCATCGTGCTGGCCTACGACACGGGCTGGCCCGTTGGTTTCTTCATCTCCACCATCGTCGGCGTCGCGTATGTAGGCGTACGCATCGTGAGGTTGCGTGCCGACCGGGGCGCGCGGCGAACGACGGCAACCGTCGAGGCGTCCGCGGTGCAGGGACTACGTTGAGCGCGAAGAGTAAGGATAAAAAAGCACCGTTCTTGACACATCAACACGCTATTTCTAGTATGATAATTGTTATCGCATTCGATCGCGAAGGGAGGGGCCATGCTGGAAGAGGCAGTGCACGAGGCGTCGCGGCGCCTCGAAGCCCGCGGCAGCCGGGCGACGCCTCAGCGTATGGCCGTCCTGACGACGTTGATGGCGCAGCAGCGGTACGTCACGGCGCAAGATCTCCCTATGACGCTCCGGTGCGTGCAGCCCCATCTCGGGCTGGCCACGGTCTACCGCACGCTTGAGTTGCTGGTTGACTATGGTTTAGCCGAAGCCTTCCCTCAAGCGAACAACGAGGTGCGTTACACGTCCTGCTCCGAACGACACCACCACCACCTCGTCTGCACGACCTGCGACCTCGTCGCCGAGATTCCCGGCTGTTCGCTTGAAGGCATCGAACGCGACATCGAGCGCCAGAATAGCTTCAACATTAATGACCACGCCCCGACCTTCTTCGGAACGTGCCAGGACTGCGTCGCTCACTCCGCCGCCGTCGTGACGACCGCCTAGCGACAACTGCCGCAAATCATCGGGGGCCGGTTATCCGCGGCGTAGGTTCGGTACGCTGCCGTAGAGGATACATGACAAGCGATCGTAGAAGGGAATTAGATGAGCAAGATGATGGCCGCCGTGTACACGGAGCGTGGCAGGGCCGCCGACGTGCTGCGGGTAATGGAGATCGACCGCCCGGAGCCAGGACCGGGCGAGGTGCGCGTGCGTCTGCGCGTCTCCGGCGTCAACCCCACGGACTGGAAATCGCGCAGCGGCGCCACGGGGCAGGCTCCCCATGGCTTTCAAGTCCCGAACCAGGACGGCGCCGGCGAGATTGACGCCGTGGGCGAAGGCATGGACGACCGACGCATCGGCGAGCGCGTCTGGGTCTGGTTCGCCGCCGCCAACGGGCGGCGCTGGGGAACGGCCGCGCAGTGGACCGTCGTGCCTTCGCACCAGGCCGTGACGCTCCCGGCCAACGCGTCGTTTGATCTGGGAGCCAGCCTCGGCGTTCCCGCTATGACGGCTCACCGCTGCCTGTTCGCCGACGGCCCGATCGACGGCGCCACAGTGCTCGTCGCGGGGGGGGCCGGCGCGGTCGGTCACTACGCCATCGAGCTTGCACGCCGCGCCGGGGCGCACGTGATCGCCACGGTCAGCTCCCCCGAGAAAGCCGCGTTGGCGCGCGAGGCGGGCGCACACACCGTGGTCAACTACCGCGACGCGGATGCGCTGGAGCAGATACGCGGCGTGGCCATGCAGGTCGACCGCATCGTCGAGGTGGCCATAGGCGCGAACCTGAAACTCGACCTCGCGTTGTCGTCCGCCAAAACCGTGATCGGCATCTATGCCGCCGAGGCCAAAGACCTGACGCTCAAGGTGCGCGAAGCGATGACGGCCAACGTCGTGATGCGCTTCGTCTTGCTCTACGGCGTTCCACTGGAGGCCTTAAACGAGGCCGCGCGACAGGTCACGGCCGCCGCGACGGAGGGCGCCCTCAGCCTGCTGCCGCTGCACCGCTTCAGCCTCGACCAGATCGTCGCCGCGCACGACGCCGTCGAGAGCGGAGCGGTGGGAAAAGTGCTGATCGACCTACCGTAGATGTGCGAGCGTGATGACTACCGTCATGGGGCTCGATCCGTCGCATCGTCGTGCGGGCGGCCTATGCATACAAGAAAAGGACATAAGCTGATGAACCAAGCAGGAGACGTCGTCTTCGCGCTCGCCGTGGCCGCGGCCGGCATCACGGTGAGCAAGGGTGCATTCCCCTGGAGTTGGGGCACGGATAAAGACGACGACGAGCGCATCAAGCCCGTCGCCAGCATCGCCGCCCTCGATCCGCTTTTCGCCGCCTCACGAACGACGCCCACGTTGTTGTTCCTGCACGATCCAGGCTGCCCCATCAGCCGCGCCGCCTATAAAGAGGTGATGCGTCTGGATGGCGAGGTACCGCTGCTCGACGTACGCGGCGCCCGCGCCCTCACCCGCGCCGTGGAGGAGCGCACCGGCGTGCGCCATGAATCGCCGCAAATCTTCGTGCTTAGCGGAGGCCAGGCCGTCTGGTCGGCCTCACACTACGCCATCACCACTGAGGCCGTGGCGAACGCCGTGCAGGAGGCCAGCTAACGTCTTTGGAGGTCCTTTCCAATGAGTTGCTGGTGCTAGTCGTCTTTTTGTCAACTGGATCTTGAGTTGGCGGTCGTCCGACGACCAGACCTGGGGACGCCCATACCTGAGTCGCTCGGTGACCATGATCCAGAACTTTCTCGACGGTAAGCCGTGGAAGGAGGAGTAACAACTCCGTCACTTCTCCCTGCACACCGCGCGCCGGTCCCGCTGCTTTTCGGAGGTGAAACACGGAGCGGGCCATGTACCCTTGGCAGGTACATGGCCCGCTCCGTGTTTCACTAGCCTCCCGTTCAATCTCCATAAGGCGTGTGCCGGATATTAGTCCTGGCGGACGGCCTCGATGTGCAGGGAGACCTTGACCTTGTCGCCGACCATCACGCCGCCGGTCTCGAGAACCTGGTTGAAAGTGAGCCCAAAGTCGCCGCGGTTGATCGTCGTCTCGGCCGCGAAGCCGGCCCGCCGGTTGCCGTACGGGTCCGTGATCTGGCCCTCATAGGTCAGGTCGAGAGTGATCGGCTTGGTCACGGCGCGGATGGTGAGGTCGCCGCGAAGGCGATACTCATCTCCTTCTTTGTGCTCGACGCCCGTGCTGCGGAACGTCATCGTAGGGTGTTGCTCGACGTGGAAGAAATCGGGCGAACGCAAATGCCCATCGCGCTGTGGCTCGTTGGTCGTGATCGATTCGACCTCGATGACTGCCTCGACCGATCCAGTAGTCAGGTCCGCACCGTCGAAATGCACCGTACCGTTGAGCGCACCAAAGCGCCCCTTCACTGTCGCGATCATCATGTGCTTGATGCCGAATTCAGCGATCGAATGGACGGGGTCGATGGCCCAGGTCGCCAGTCCGATGAGTGTGCTAGTTGCTGTTGTCGCGCTCGATTCGGTGGTCATGATAGTCCTCTTCTCTCAGCGGTCGCCCTCCGTGTCCGTGTTACGCGGGGCCGGCGTCCACTATCCTATATCGCGCTCTATAGACGAGCAAAGACATCATGGCACATGCCGCTATACTTTGTCAACCACTATGTAGAAGCTTTTACCCCCTAGATCTGAGCGTGGGCGTGCGTTAGACGCGTCAGGATGTAGAATCAGTGGGGGCCGATAGGTGTCCCATCAAGCATACCTCCCCTTTGTTGGGGTATTAATGAAGTGCAACGCCGTCTGCACATAGCAGTCGATGACCTTTACGCGGCGTTGTGGCTGCAGTCCTTAGGCACTGGTTGCGGCACGGGGATGCACTGGCAGAACGTCGACGCGATCAAGGCGCCATGAACGTTTGTCAGAGCCTAGTGCAGAGCAGCGTGATAACCATCCAGGAGCCCAAAACGGCGAGTGACAGCAGCACCGTGGCGCTTAATGGAGTCTGTGTCACAGTGCTACGTAGGTGGCACGCCGAGTAGCTTGAGCAGCGGCTGAAGGCATTGTACTGGACCAAAGCGGATTTCGTCTTCATGACAGACCTGGGTCATCACCTTCAGTCGTCTAACGTGAACCGCCGCCTACTCACGCCTATTAGCCAGCTGGGGGTACATCGAATCCCGTTCCATGGCCTATGACATGCCCACGCGACCTTGCTAATGAAGAGCGTCGTCCATACAAAGGTTGCTAGCGAGCGTCTCGGTCACGCGAATATTGGCATTACTCTCGCGGCCTATAACCATGTGTTACCGGAGAGACAGCAGTAGTTCGATGCTGCATTCGAGTCAGCAGTTGGCTCGGATGGATGATCAAAGGCGGCGGTGTGGCTCAGGAAACCGGCACCTCGTCTAAGTCAAGGGGACCGTCAGGTACGACAATATCTATCGTACGCGTAGTACCCGCGAACGCGTATTGGAGTATATAGGGGCCAGGAAAGGCCGACAACTCGAACTGGCCCGTCGCTAGATCGGAGGACGTTGACACGCGTACAGCATACGGTCCATGCGACTCGTGCGCTGCCGGTGCAGTTAGAAGGGTAATCTGTACTCCACCGGCGGGCAAACTAGGGGCTTGCATCATGGCGCCTCGTATTCGGTAGGCTGCAAAGCGCTGTTCAGTCACCGACCTTGGCGGCACGATAACTCCTCCATGCGTTGGCGACAGAACGCCATCCCAATCAAGATCAGGACGTGTGCTTCCCACTCGGCAGCCAACCTGGTATGCGGTCTTGGCTGGAAGCTCAACCTCAACTACGCCCTCATCGTTGGTTGTTGCCTTTGTGACTGTATATCCTGTGGTCGAACTGTAGATTCCTACGGAAGCTCCCGCGAGTACTTCGTCGTCAAGCGTCACAGAGACACGAAGCGTTCCTAGTTCAGGCAGCCGCTTATCGCGCTCAAGTTTCTCAGCGTAGAGCTTTTCGAATTCTTGTCGCTTGTCTACCGGTATGCTTAGCGTCGCATCCGCGAAAGGTGTTAGAGACGCCGGATCGTTTAGCCATCCAGCAGCAGAGCGTCCTACGACTATAACCCCGAGGTACGCTGTTAAGCGGCTCGTTTCCTCGTCCACATGTGCAGTGATGTCTTGCTGCTGCTCCAAATCCTGGGCTACGATCCCGCGGAACTGTTCATAGTCGCCAGGCTGTTTGAACAACAATTCCCCGTCTTTTTCGCGTAACTGCTTCCACACGTACGCGTCATCAATACTGCTGGGCACTGCTGGTTCTGGAAGCCAATTGGGCATATGTCGACCGCCTACCGCCGACAGCAACTGTAAGCGAGCTCGAAGACCAACAAAATGCTTGATCTGAGGCTTAAGAGATGAGTTCTCAAAGATGGCGATTAGCTTCTCATTAAGGATCCTATTTACTACATCTATTTGCAGCTTGGAAAACGCACTCAGTTGAGGTGCGATGTCCATGTAGAGCGTAACTAAGCGCAGCAATTCTTCAGCGCTTAACTGCTTAATGTCAAGTCCATAAACAGTAGCCAGCAAGCCTGGGTAGATGAAAGGCTTTGGAAATACCTGCATTTCGTTGATTTCTAGATTGCGTATCTCCTCTGCGGATACGACACGCACATCAGTGGGTAGAGCCTTCTTTCGACCAGTCGGATCATGGTCAACTCTCGGCGGATCAAGATGCAGGCTAACGCCGGCCGCGCGCAATACCGTGCGAATGGCTGGAGAACTCAATTTGCCAGAAAGGGGAGCAGTGACTAAACGAACGAGAGCATCCTGGGTAAGGCCAGTATCCAGGCCGGTATAGAATGGTTCTGTCACAGGTTTGATGAACTGGGTTTCAGCGTAACGTAGAACATCGGGGACAGACCGTCCCTCAGCCGGAGACAACAACCAGAAACACGGTTAAAGAGGGT
>JAABUX010000669.1_pt1 | contig 56375 bp, 54 predicted proteins | sample 5561851 | NCBI WGS metagenome assembly JAABUX01 (sample SAMN10711883, study PRJNA513361) | rock metagenome | isolation source: Antarctica rocks | place: Antarctica: Victoria Land, Richard Nunatak red sandstone | collected 2016-01-03
GCCTCCGTCGTTGTGGCGCTGCCGTGAAGAACCTGGCCCATAGCGCTTCCTTCCATTCGCGGGAGAAGACTGCACCAGCAAACTCCGGGATCAAACACCCAGGTATTTGATCCCGGAGTTTGATGGTGTGAATACGAAGATCGTAACCAAGTGGCGCTAGCGAGAGACAACCGCCGATTCAGTGATGGGGCCAGCCGCGCCACGCAGCACCGTGGTCACGCCGGCCGAGGAGCGATGATCGTCGAGTTCCGCAGGCGCACGCTGCTGCCACCAAGGCCTTCCACTACCCCGGCCTCGACGCGCTCCGCGCCCAAGTCCGCACCCACGCCCTCGCCTTCATCTCGGCCGACAACTCCGCCAAGCACCTCAAAGCGCTCCGCTGGAACACAACCTTCCAGAGCACTTGCCTTGCTTGGCAACGCACCCCTCATCGTTCATCATCGACCCACGCCACCTCATCCCGGGACCAAACACCTAGTGGTAGCCCCGGGGGGGATTGTAATGAGACGCGAAAGCGGAATGCCAGATCCTATATGTCAAACCAGCAGATTGGATGTGCTCGTGTCGTTGTGCGCGCGTAGGAATTCGTGGCGACAGGCAGAGTAGGCAGTCGCCCATTACGGTTGTTTAGACGGTCGTGGTGACAGCCTTAGGCGAGAACTTACAGGCGATGCGCAGCGTCTCACCCCTGTGCAATACGACCAAGCCGAGCGCCTCCGCCTGCGTCCCTGCGTTGTGCGCGTCCACGGCGTGCGTCACCGGCTCGAAGCACCAGAATGAGGCGTCCGAGGCCGGCGAGTAAAGGAGGTAGCGGCGCAGCCGCGGCTCGTCCACGGCATCCACGTCGAGTGCCACGCCAAGATCGTCCCACAGGATTTCGGCCCGACCAGGCCAAGGCGCGAACTCGTTATTGATCCAAGCTCTCGGCAGATGACGCGGCGCATTGAAGTCCCAGTCGGGGCGAGCCGCGACCGCGACGTCGCCAGCGGGCAGGTGGCGGCTGTTTTCGAGCGTCACAGTCGTCGACGGGGCATGTAGGCGGGTGCCCGGCGTGCGGCGGAACCACGGGTGCAGGCCGAGGCCGTATGGCAGCGGATCGCCGCCCGCGTGCGTCGCCTCCAGCGTGATCCGCAAGCCCCCGTCGGCCAGAGTGTAGGTCACGCGGGCCGCGTAGCGATACGGGCCGAGGTCGTGCTCGGGCAGCACCAGCGTCGCCCAGTTGCCAGCCGCCTCCTCGACCTGCCACACGGACGAAAGGCCGTCGCCATGGATCGGCAGCGCCTCGCCCGGCACCGTCAGGGGCAGCTTGTGGCGGCGGCCGCCGAACGAGAAGCCACCACCGGCGACGCGCCCGCACCACGGCACCAGCAGGTTGCAGCCGAGGTCGAACGGGCGCGCCTGCGCGGGATTCGGGCAGGCGCGGAACAGCGGCGTCGGCGGGTCGGTTTCGAGCCAGTCAAACCTCGCGAGCCCCCCACCGACGTCCGGGGCCACGACAGTCGTCGACCGTCCGAGAGCGTGAGCGGCCGCGTCACCAGCCGCCGTCGCAGTGGACGACCTGGCCGGTGATCATCTTGGCCAGCGGCGAGGTGAGAAACAGCACGAGGTGCGCGACGGCTTCGGGTTGAATGCGCGACTTCAGGCACTGGCTCTGGATGATCCAGGCGTCGTATTCGGCTGCCTTGTCACCGAACACCCGCGCTTCGGCGTCCGAGACGACCGCGCCCGGAGCGACCGCGTTGACCCGGATGCCGTGCGGTCCGAGCTCGCGCGCAAGCGACTTCGTCAGTCCGACGATGGCCCCCTTGGATGCGACGTAGGGCACGTAGCCGTCCCACTGCCCGGTCAGCGTCACGGACGCGAAGCTCAGGAGGCAACCCTCGCCACGCGCTTTCATCCCCGGTGCCACAGCGCGGGCGAGCGAGAACAGTGCACCAGCGTTGACCCGCATCTGCTCCTCGAACTCGGCCGCCGAGAACGCCTCAAACGGCCGGTTCACGATGATAGCCGCGTCGTGCACCAACACGTGCACGTTCAGCGCCGCAACCGCGGCCTCGGTCGCGGTGAGGTCGGAGAGGTCCTGGCCTAGATACCTGGCACCGTTCCCGACCTCAGCGGCGAAGGGGGCGGCGTCCGGGTGGTCCGGCCGATCCAGGAGCACGACCGAGGCACCCGCGCGCGCGAAGGCCCGCGCCTGCGCGCGGCCGAGCGAGCCGAGCGCGCCCGTGATCAGCACGGTCCTGCCCGCGAACATGCCGGCGAAAGCGGCGTCGGCGACAGGACGATCAGAGGTGTTCATGCACTTCCTCGATAGAGGTCGCCTGGGCGGGCTTATCGAACACGATCTCGCCGCGCGACATCGCCACGATGCGGTCGCAGCTCTGGAACACGTGCTGCATGTTGTGTGAGACGAAGATGCCAGTCACACCCTGCCGCTTCAGCCCCTGCACGAAACCCAGCACCTTGCTGGTCTCCTTGACCGAGAGGTGGTTGGTCGGCTCGTCCAGGATCAGAAGCCGCGATTTGAAGTGCATTGCCCGCGCAATCGCGACTCCTTGCCGCTGACCACCGGACAGCTCGCCCACCAGCGCGTCCGGCGAGCGGACATGCAGGTCGACGTCGGCGATGGCTCGCATGCTCTCGGCGCGCATCCGGGCTCCGTCGAGCAGGCCGAAGCCGAGCACCGAGAACCGCAACGGCTCGCGGCCGATGAACAGGTTGCGGGCGATCGAGAGCATCGGGACCATCGAGTTGTTCTGGTAGATGGTCTCGATGCCGAGCCGCATCGCCGCCTTAGGCGTGCGCATCCGGGCGGGCGTACCGTTCAGGACGAGGCTGCCGCGGTCCGCCCGCTCGACGCCGGCGATGATCTTGATGAGCGTCGATTTCCCGGCACCGTTGTCGCCGACGAGCCCCACGACCTCTCCGGTGGAAATCGTCAGGCTCACGTTGCGCAGCGCCTGGACGCCCGAGTACCATTTGTCCAGGCCGCGACACTCCAGCAATGGCGGCGCGCCCAGCACTTGCATTTCCGTCACGCGCGCATCCGGATGCGACGCCCCGCACGGCGCAGGCTCGCGTTCATCACCACCGCCCCAATCGTCAGTGCGCCGATTGCGAGCTGAAACCAGTTGGCGTCGACCTCGCTCAGCACGAGGCCGTTGTCGATCACCCGGATCAGCAGTGCGCCGACCGTGGCCCCGAGGATGGTGCCGATGCCGCCGGTCAACGCGGCCCCTCCGATGACGGCGGCGGCCACCGCCTGCAGCTCGAGCCCGATTCCGATGGACGGAAGCGGCGAGCCAAGACGCAGCACGGTGATCAGGCCCGCGAACCCGGCCAGCACCGAACAGATCACGAAACAGCCGAGTTTGACCGCCGTGGTGGGAATTCCGACCGCTCGTGCGGCCTCGAGGAAGCCGCCCGTCGCCTTGACCCAATTGCCGAAGTTGGTCAGCGACAGGAGTGCGGCCACCGCAAGCGCCACGCCCAGGAACCACAAAAACGAAGCGCGGAACAGCAGCCCCGGACCGATGAACTGGGTGAAAATAGAGGACGGGATGTCGTCGGGCAGCAGCGGCGGGAAGCCACCCGAGATCACAACCGTCAGCGACCGCGCGATGAACAGCATTCCGAGTGTGGCGATGAAGCTCGGGATGCCGAACCGCACGGTGACGAGGCCATTGACCACACCGATGCCGGCCGCAATGGCAAGGCCGGCCGCTCCTGCCGGCCAGAACCCCCAACCGTGCGTCATTAGGATCGCGGCGGCCATCGGCGTCAGCGCGAACACCGAGCCTACGGAGAGGTCGAACTCTCCGCAGATCATCAGCAGCGTGACGCCGATCGCCACCAGCGCCACCTCGGGAAGAATGCCGAGCACGCCACGCACATTGTCGGCCGAGAGGAAAACTCCATTGGACCGCCACTGGAACGCCACGACCAGCAGCACCAGCAGCGCCATCCCGGCGAGCTCGGGCTTCTCCAAGGCGCGCTTGACAATGCCGCGCATGGACGTCAGCGCATCCCCTGCTTGGAGAGCTCCATGATCGCGTCGGCCTTGTCCGGCGTCACGATTCCCTCACCGGTGTCGATGTCGGCTGCAGCCAGGCCCACGGTCTTCATCAGGTAAACCTCCATTACCGGCATAAAGCCCTGCATGTACGGCTGCTGATCGACCTCGGTCTGGATGTAGCCGGCCTTCATTTGCTGCAGCACCTGCGGCACTAGGTCGAAGCCGCCCAGCAGCACTTTGCCCGGGGCGATCCCGCGATCCTTGAGCACGCGGGCGACGCCGGCATGCCAGAAACCTGTGTCGAAATAGGCGGTGGTGTCGGGGTGCGCGTTCAGATAGGCCCCGACTCGATCGGCGGTGATCGCCAGATCCGTCCCTGAGTCGATCCGTTCGGTCACGACGCTGTGGCCCGGGTTTGCGGCCTTGAACTCCTCCATGAACTTCATCACGCCCGCGGCCCGCTGCTCGGACCAGGTCTGGCCGGGGGCGGAGACCCCCATCAGCACGCGGATCGGCCCGTCCTTGGGGAAGTTCCTGGCCTGCGCCTGACCGAGCGAGTGGCCGGCGGCGACAAAGCTCTGGCCGATGAACGCCTGCCGCGCACTGCCGGCCGCACCCCGGCTGTCATCGACATTGACCGCGAGCACGATAATGCCTTTCTGCCGCGCTGCGTCCACCATCGGCGCGTACGCCTTGTCGTCGACGATGGCCACGAGGATCGCATCTGGCTTGCGCGCGATCGCTGCCTGGAAGTTGCTGGTCGCCTGCTCGACCGAGCCTTCGGTCTGCGTCAGCAAGAGCTGGCAATGTGCCTGCACGCGGGTGCAGCCGTCGTCCATCCCCTTCTTGACTGCCTGCCAGAATGTGTTGGATGGCGAGGAGTGGCTGATGAACACAATATCCAGTGGGTCCGCCGCACGTGCGGGAGCTCCAGAAAACGCTAGTCCCAACGCCGCCGTGGTCGCAAACAACATCATGCGCATTGTCGTCTCCCTGATGTTTCGTGCCGGTGTTCCGGTCACGCCGTGTCGGATATCCGCCGTGTCGCCGTGAAGCGCCGGTCGAGGTCGGGTGCCAGCTCGAGGCCGAGCCCTGGCCCGGGTGGCACCGTGATGTAGCCGTCCTCGACTGGCGGGACGATGGTGACGAGGTCGCCGTACCAGCCGCGTCGGTAAGCGCGCACACTTTCCTGCACCAGCCCGTTGGTTGCGTTGAGTGACAGGTGGGTGGAGGCTGCGAGGACCACTGGACCGGTGCAGTCGTGCGGCGCGATTGGAAGGTGCCACGCCTCGGCCATGGCGGCGATTTTTCGTGCCTCGGAGATGCCGCCGCACCAAGCCACGTCCAGCATGACGATGCCGGCTGCCTCGGTCTCCAGCAGGTCGCGAAAGCCCCAGCGCGTCGCCAAGCTTTCGGACCCGCAGACGGGGGCGGGCGAGACGGCCGCGTATCGGCGCAGCGAGCCCAGGCTGTCGAGCCGGATCGGGTCCTCGTGCCAGAATGTGTTGAAAGGCCGGAGCGCCTCGGCGATGCGCATCGCCGGGCCGAGCTGCCACAAGCCGTGGAACTCGACCATCACGTCCACTCGGTCGCCCACCCGCCTGCGGATGCGCTCGAACGGTTCCAGTGCCGCGCGCATCTCGGCGGGCGAGATGTAGAGGCCGTTGTTGCGCTCGGCGGCGGCGTCGAACGGCCAGATCTTCATGGCCGTGATGCCCTCGGCCAGCAGCGACTCTGCCAGCTCGTCGGCCCGGGTAAGGAACCCGCTCAGGTCGTCCAGCTCGCCGCCCTCGCCCACGCCATAGTTGGCAACACGCTGCCCCTCGTTGCGCCGCATATACACCGGGCCCGCGCAGGTGTTGTAGGTGCGGATGCGGTCACGGCTGAAGCCGCCCAGCAATTGCGCCAGCGGCTGGCCGGTCAGCTTACCCAAGATGTCCCAGAGGGCGATGTCGAGCATCGAGTTCCCGCGCATCTCGACCCCGCTGGAGCGGTAGCCGAGATACCCCGCGACGTCGCGGGCAATCCGGTCGATGGCGCGCGGGTCGCGCCCAATGAGTCGGGGCGCCAGCGTCTCATGCACGTAGGCCTCGACCGCGCGCGGCATGAAGAATGTCTCGCCGAGGCCGGTGAGCCCCTCGTCGGTGTGGACGTGCAGCCAGATCAGGTTCTCAAACTCGTCGAGCCGGATCGTCTCGAGCGCCCTGATGCGCATCAGACGATTCCCGCAGCCAGCAGCACGCGCACTGTCTCGTCAAAATGCTCGGCCATCGCGGTCTCGGCCCGTCGCGGGTCGCGGTCTTCAATCGCGGTGGCAATCGCCGCGTGGCAATCCACGCTACGCTGGCGGGCGGCGGCGGTTGTCCGCGTGCGCCAGCCCACCGGCCACGTCTGCCGCGTCACCACCTGGAACGCACCCATTAACAACGCGAACAGCGGATTGCGGGAGGCATCGGCGATGGCGATGTGGAGCGCGATGTCATGCTCCATAACGGCGGCGCTGTCGGCCAGGCACGCCGCCATGCCAGCTGTGTGCGCGGTGATCTCGCGCGCCTCGGCATCCGTGCGACGGAGTGCCGCCAGCACGACCGTGCGCAGTTCAAGCGTGCGGCGGACGTCGAGCACCTGTTGGATTGAGGTTTGGCGAGTGTGAACCGAGTGGTCGAGCAACAACGCCAACACCGCCGAGTCCGGTGCCGCCACCACGGCACGACGACCATTGCCTAACGCGATCAGCTTGAGTGCGGCCAGCGAGCTGAACGCCTCTCGCACGACGGCGCGGGAGACGCCGTGCTCGGTAGCCAATGCGGACTCGCTCGGCAACGGATTGCCAGGTTGGAGACCATCGCGCCGGATGCGCTGCTGGACGGCCGCCACAATGCGGTCCACCGAGCCGCCACCGACCTCGATCGCTGGTCCTTCTAACAACCTGTCTGATAGGTTGAGCATGACCTGTATGCAACAAGCCGCGATGTCGTATGTCAAGCGTCATCGGTCCGGGGATTGTGATCCAGCCGGAAGCGTCAATGAGATTGCTCGCGCTCCTGCGGAATGCCAACTGGACGCACCATTCCAGCACCGGGTTGCCGTCGTGCTCGAGGCGGCCGGCGCGGATGGCGGCGTCGAGCTTCTTGGTCGGCTCGGAGAAGTTCTGCGTGTTGGCCCGGTATTCGACCATCGGCACGCCCTCGGCGGCCAGCCGCTGGGCGAACTGGGTTGCGGCCCAGGGGTCGAACGCCGGGCTGACCACGCGAAAGCGACGGCAGTCGTCCAGCACGTCGGCCTCGATCCGGCCGAAGTCGGTCTCGTTGCCGTCCGTGACCGTCAGGTGGCCGTCCGCCGCCCAGCCCGGGTAGCTGGCGTGGCGGGCCTCCAGGACGGCCGCGTCGTTGAGGTAGCAGCGGGCGAACACCCGGTAGGTGACGGTGCCGTCCGGATGCCGGGTCGGGAACACCAGGACCAGGGCGGCCAGGTCGGTCTTGCTCGCCAGGTCGACGGCCAGGTGGCAGTCCTGGCCCGCTAGGGGCGCGGTGAGGTGGCCGTCGCCGCCGCCGCGTTCAACAGAATGATCCAGGTCGCCAAGCCGATCTCGGTTCGCGCCGCCTTAGCAGACTGCCGCCTCTGCGATGAAGAGACATTGCGGCCCCCAAGCACCAACGCCACGCCCATTTTGATTGGTCCCGATCTCTTGGGCGGTTTCAACCTCGATGCACCAGCGCCACTACAATCTCAACGAGTCCCGACTGTCCCGACCCCATCGACAGTAGACAGGCTGTAGAACTGCGTGTGATCTCCTTACTCGACACCGGTCACACGGACGCCCCGCCGCAGAACGCCGCCCAATCATCCATCAACGGGCGGCGACGCTCCAGCAGATCCGTGCGGGCGTAGGCTGCCTCCACCTTGTCTCGAATGGTGTGGGCCAGCGCCGCCTCGACCACCTCTCGAGGATAGTGCGTCTGCTCTCCCGCCCAGACCCTGAAAGTACTGCGAAAGCCGTGGGGGACCACCGCGCGCGGGGTCACATCACGCCAACGCGGCTCACCGTCTCCGTTCAGGCGTCGGACGATGGCAGACAGGGTCATATTTGACAGTGGGGCGTCCCCCTTGCTCCCCGGGAACACGAGGCTATCGTCTTCCGCCTTAAGTGGGAGCATACCTCGCAGCACGGCAACAGACAGCGAGGAAAGCGGCACCCGATGAAGCGTGTGCGCCTTCATGCGCTCCGCCGGAACGATCCACACTAACGCGCCCAGGTCAATCTCATTCCACCGGGCCCCGCGCACGTCCCCGGTTCGAGCCGCGGTCAGGATCAGCAGCTCGAGGGCCCGGCTGCCCGACCCACCCAACTTGCGCAACTCGGTCAGGAAGGCGTTCACCTGTTGCCAGGGAAGGGCAGGCTGGTGCTCGACAGGGGCGACTCGCTTCGGCGAGGGCAGTAGTCCTGCCAGGTTCCCCTTCCATCGGGCTGGGTTTTCACCGGTGCGCCAGCCCCGTGCCTTGGCCGCGTCTAGCACCGCCTCAATCCGGCCCCGCACCCGGTTGGCTGTTTCCGGCGTCTTGGTCCAGATTGGCCGCAGGACACGCAGCACTGCCTCTATGTCCACGTCCTCAATCGCCATGGCCCCAATCTCCGGGAAGGCATGACATTTCAGCGTACTCGTCCACTGCGCGCTATGGGCGGCATTGCGCCATCCGTCCCGGTGGGTGGTGATGTGGTCCTCCGCTACCGTTTGGAATGACCTGCTCGGCTGCGCGGCAGAAGCTCGAAATGTAGTCCGGCCCGCAACAGGATCACGACCCTCCCGCAAAGTGAACCGGGCCGCGTCGGCAGCCCTGCGAGTTTCGGCCAGTGACACCTCCGGGAAGGCGCCTAGCCCCATGTCCTTAGTCTTGCCCTGACGAGTGTAGCGGAACACCCATGCCCGCCGATCGGGTGCCCTGATGTGAAGGTGCAGCCCTCCACCATCGCTATGCCGCCCGGGCTTGACCAGCGCCCGCGTGCCAACTGCCGTTAGTTTTCCAGCCATTCCCGCGTTCCATCCCAAACAACAGATCTTTACGTCAAGCTCGACAGTCCCAAATCCGGTCCCATTGCACAAACGGGACTGGCCCAGTTTGCCGAGAAACAGTGTGAGACGGTAAGTAGCTGTATTATTAAAGATTGCTGGGGTTATGCTGCCCTGGGAGACATTGAGGGACGTCATTTATACGGACACCCCCTCCGCCAGTCGTTCCGAGTAAAGCTTGTCGCCACCGACTTCGGGCAGCCGGCTGATGCCGCGGCGGTGCAGGCAACGGTGCAGCGAAGGGCGTGTTAGATGCGGGATCGTCGCAGCAAGGATGTCCGCCTAGAAACCTAGCAAGAGCCGACCAGATCGGCAGCATCGCGCCATATGCGAGTGCTGCTATTGTCCAGCCGGTGACACCGACAATCGGCTACCCGACGCACGACCATGATCACCGCATCGATCTAGGTTTCCGCATTGCTTCCGAGCCCCGGAATCATCCGCCGCAGCAAACCGTCCCGCCACACATACTGGTGAATAAGCGCAGCGGTGGCGTGGACCCCGACAAGGATAAGAACAAGCGTCACGGCCGTCCCGTGCACGCCGGCAACCTGATCGCCGAGATCCTGGTTGCTCGGATCGTAGGCTGGAATGCTAAACAGACCGTAGATGCTATCGCCCTGCGTCCACGCGGTGAGCAGGCCGAGTAGCAGAGCGACACTGATCAGCGCATACATCCCCCAATGCGTGGCCTTGGCAACAACATGCAGTGGCCCGCGGTCGGCTGCGGGAAGGCGTCGGCCCCTCGTGGCGCGCCAGATTACTCGCCCGGCGACGACGGCGAGGATCACCACTCCAAGCACGATGTGAGTGGAGCGGGCCGCCACCCGAGGTGCCCCCTCAGCAAAATAATCGATGACCTGGGCCAGAACCCATTGAGAGGCGATCAGCCCTAGGGTGAGCCAGTGGAACAGTATGGTCCGGGCGTCGTAGCTGCGTGCTTGGGTGGACACAGGCTCATATGGCTTCTCCAAGGACCGCGTTCGGAGGGCCACTTGGTATGGTTAAACGTGCGCGGAAGGGGAGTTCTTCCATTAACGAAGGGTAATACCACGGCTCTGAAGGCCCGATTCACTCACGCCTGCCCGGCGCGGACCGGTCACAGGTCGAGTTGAGGACCCGAGGAGGTTGTGAACATGCCAGACCGCGACCGTTCTCACCTGCCCGGCTGGGCTCGCGGACGGTGTAGGTGCAGACGAACAGCCGACCCGCGCCCAGCCTCAGCCCCCCAAACCGGCCGTCACGCCGTCAGCGCGTCCAGGTCGTCATACAGGGCCTGGCTATGCCGATAGAGCCGGTCGAACACGGGCTGCATCCGGGAATACGTGTCGGACCAGGCGGGGTTCGGCGTGACTTCGGCCCCGAACGTGATGATGGCGTCGACGGCTTGCGCGAGGCTGCCGTGGCGGCCCATCGCCGTCTGCGCCATCGCGGCGCAACCGACGAGGCCGCACTCCGACTCCTTCGGCACCAGTATTGGCACGCCATAAATGCTCGCCTTGATCTTGAGCCACAGCTCCGTCTTGGCGCCGCCACCGGACGCGATCACTCGCTCGACAGGGTGGCCGGCGGCGGCCTCCATGATGTGCAGGTGCCGTGCCGCTGCGAACGCCACCCCCTCGAGAATGGCCCGCTCCAGATCCGGCAACCCGTGCGACGCGCCGAGCCCGAAGAACTGCGCCCGCGCGTTGCGGTGGCGCCCGAGCCGCTCGCCGGTGAGATACGGCAGGAACAACAACCCGCCCGCGCCGGGTTTGGCCTGGGCGGCCTCGGCGACCACCTGGTCGTATCCCACGTCGTTGCCGTGCAAGGCGCGGCGCGCCCACCGCACCGCGTCGCCGCCGGACTCCAGCAGGACGAACGCGCCCCAGTGGCCCTCGACCGTCGCCACGTTGCAGATCTCCGGGTCCAGCAGCGGCCGCTCGGCGATCAGCGTCAGGATGCACGACGTCCCGGTCACGTCCGACGCGAGCCCCGGCCGGCACACGCCCGAGCCGAACAGCGCCATAGGATAGTCGGCACCGCCCACCAGGACCGGCGTCCCCGCGAGCAGGTCGGTCGCCACCGCCGCCGCGTTCGTGACCTGACCTAAAATCTCCAGCCCGTCGCGGATCGGCGGCAGCTTGCCGGTGTCGAGCCCGAGCGCCGCGACCATCTTCGGCGACCAGGCGCCGGTGCGCGGGTCCATCAGGAAGCTGCACGACGCGTCGCCCGGGTCCATCGCGACCTCGCCGGTCAGGCGCAGGTTGATAAAATCCTTTGGCATGAGGACGTGCGACGCCCGGGCATAGGCGTCCGGATCGTGGTCGCGCAGCCAGGCGAGCTTGAAGCCGGGCCATGCGGGGGTCGCCGGGCTGCCGGTGTCCGGCAGGTAGTCGGCCGCCGGGTGCTCGGCTTCGAACGCCTCTACTAGCGCCACCGTGCGCTTGTCGTTCCAGAGCGGGGCGTTCGCCCGGGTAGGCACGCCGTCGCCGTCCACCAGCACGGTGCCGTGCATCTGTCCGCAGGCGCAGACCGCCGCGATGCACCGGGCGGCGTCGGGGGTCCGGTCCAGCACGGTGCGGATCGCCTGGACCACCCCGTCCCACCAGCCGGCCGCCGACTGCTCGGACCAGCCGAACGCCGGCACGATCTGCTGCTGCTCGACGGCCGCGATCGACACGATGGCACCGCCCGCGTCCACCAGCGCCGCCCGCACGCTGCCGGTGCCGACGTCGATCGACAGCGTCAGCGGTCCGCCCTGGGGCAACAGGCTCACCGCCGCAGCCAGCGGGTGCCGTTCTGCAGCAGCATGGCGATGACGATGATCAGGCCCTTGGCGACCTGCTGGTTGTAGCCCGGCACGTCGGCCAGGTTCATGATGTTGCCGATGACACCCATCACCAGTGCCCCCAGCAGCGTGTTGACCACGCCGCCCCGGCCCCCCATCAGGCTGGCGCCGCCGATCACCACCGCCGCGATCACGTCCAGTTCCGCGCCGACCCCGATCGAGCCCGAGCCGACGCCGGTGCGGCTGACGCTGATCACGCCGGCGATCGCGGCGAGCGCCCCCGAGATCACGTAGACCGCCAGGATGTAGCGGGGTGCCGCGATACCCGACAGCCGCACCGCCTCCGCGTTGGAGCCGATCGCTTTCACCAACCGGCCGAACTTGGTGAACCCGAGCACCAGTCCGGCGACGATGAACACGGTGAACATCAGCAGCACCGGCAGCGGCACGCCGAACGCGAAGCCGGCCCCAAAGCTCGTCAGCATGTCGCCAGCGTCGCCCATCAGGATCGGCTGGCCGCTCGACGCGATCAACGCGACACCCCGCGCGGCCGTCATCATCGCCAGCGTGATCACGAACGGCGGCAGCTGCGCGTAGGCGACCAGCAGTCCCGTGACCAGGCCGGCCGCGGCACCCGCGCCGATCGCGCCACCCACGCCCAGAACCGTGCCGTGCTCGCCGACGATCAACGTGGCGCAGGTGACGCTGCCGAGCGCCAGCAGCGATCCCACCGACAGGTCGATGCCGCGCGTCAGGATGACGAACAGCATGCCGACCGCCATGATCCCGGTCGGCGCCACCTGCCGCAGCACGTTGAGGATGTTGCCCAGGGTCAGGAACGCGGGCGACTGCCAGGTGGCGGCGACCACCAGTACCACGAAGATCAGCGTCGTGCCGTAGGTCCGGAACAGCTCCGCCAACTCGACGCGCGGCCGCGCCTCCTTCGGCAGCGCGGTGGCGGCGTTGCTCATGCGGCCTGCTTGGTCATGGCCAGCGTCAGCAGCCGTTCCTCGCTGTAGTCCTCCGGCGACAGCGTGCCCTGGACCCGGCCCTCGGCCATCACCATCACGCGGTCGCACAGGCCGAACAGCTCCTGGTGCTCCGACGAGATCACCAGCACCGCCTTGCCGGCCGCCGCCAGCTCGTCGATCAGCGCGTAGATCTCGGTTTTCGCGCCGACGTCGACGCCGCGGGTCGGCTCGTCGAGGATGATCACGTCGGTGCCGGCGTGGAACCACTTGGCCAGCACGACTTTTTGCTGGTTGCCGCCGGACAGGCTCGACACGGGCGCCTCCATGCCGGCGCTTTTGACGCGCAGCCGCAGCGACAGCGCGCCGACCAGCGCCTGCTCCAGCCGCCGCCGGATCACACCGACCGCGTTCACCACCGGCGCCAGGCGGGCCATGGTCGTGTTGGTGCGGATCGACAGGTCGAGGATGACGCCCTGGTGCTTGCGGTCCTCCGGGACCAGGCCGATGCCCGCCAGCACCGCGTCGGGCGGCGAGCCGATCCGGGTTTTCACGCCGCGCATAAAAATGTCGCCGGTGTCGCGTGGGTCGGCGCCGAAGATCAGCCGCACCGTCTCGGTCCGGCCGGAGCCGACCAGCCCGCCCAAGCCGACGATCTCGCCGGCGCCGACCGCAAAACTGACGCCGCGCACCCGGATGCCGCGCGACAGGTTCTCGACCCGCAGCACCTCGGCGCCGATCGACCGCTCCGGGGCTTTGGGGAACATCGCCGCGAGCGGGCGGCCGACCATCATGCGGATCACCTCGTCGACGCTCGACTCCGCCGGCGTGGTGACGCCGACCGTCCGGCCGTCCTTCATCACGGTGATCCGGTCGGCGATGCGAAACACCTCGTCGAGCCGGTGGGAGATGTAGACGATGCCCACGCCCTCGGCGCGCAGTCCGGCGATGATGCCGTGCAACCGCTCGGCGTCCCGCGTCGAAAGCACCGCGGTCGGTTCGTCGAACACGATGACCCGGACGGTCTGCGACAGCGCCTTGGCGATCTCGACCACCTGCTGGTGCGCCACTGCGAGGTCGCCCACCCGCCGGCGCGGGTCGATATCGAAGCCGAGCCGCTCCAGCAATACTCCCGCCCGCCGGTTCAGCGCGGGCCACGAGATCGCGCTCGGCAACTCGCGCAAGAACACGTTCTCGGCCACCGACAGGTCGGGGGCCAGCGCCGTCTCCTGGTGGATGACGGCGATCCCGAGCGAGGCCGCCACGCGCGGGTCGTATGCCGTGACCCGCTCGCCCGACACCCTGATGTCGCCGGTGTCCGGCCTGACCTCGCCCGCCAGCACGCGCATCAGCGTCGACTTGCCGGCGCCGTTCTCGCCGATCAGCGCGTGGACCTCGCCGGACGCCACCGCGAAGTCCACGCCCTTCAGCGCCCGGACGCCGCCGAACGCCTTCGTGACACCGCTGAGTTCGACCAGGTTCGGCATCGTGGCTCAGAACACCGCGTCGGGCCGCAGGTACTTGTCGACGTTGTCCTTGGTGATCACGGCGGGCGTTGTGTAGTCGAGTTTTGGGAAGTCGGCGGGCAGCGTGCCGGCGACCGCTTTCAGGCCCGTATCCACCGCCGTGCGGCCGACCACCGCCGGGTCGTTCAGGCCGGTGGCGCCGTACTTGCCGTCCTTGATCATCTGCAGCGCCTCCTTCTGCCCGTCGGCGGCGGCCACCAGCAACACGTTGTTCAGCTTGCCGCTCGCCTCCAGCGCCTTGCGGGCGCCGAGCACCATGCTGTCGTTCTCGCCCAGTACCACGTTGATGTCGGGGTGGGCGGTCAGGATGTCCTCCATCGCCTTCAGGCCGCCGTCGTTGTTCCAGGCGCCCCAGCCCTGGGCCGCGACCTCGAACCCGGCCTTGCCGGAGCCGACCAGCTGGCCTTCTAGGATGCCGCGCAGCACGCCGAGTCGGCGCTCCTGGCCGACCACGTTGCCCTTGTCGCCGGACAGCAGCGCGATCTTCATCGGCTTGCCCGCCATGGTCTTGGCGATCCACTGGCCGACCAGGAAGCCGTTGCGGTCGTTGGACGACTGCACCAGCGTCACGTAGTTGGCCTTCGGGTCGAGGCCGCTGTCGATCACCACCACCTTGACGCCGGCCTTGGAGGCGGCGTTGACGGCCGGCACCAAGCCCTCGGGGTCGCGCGGGTTGATGATCAGCAGGGTGACGCCCTTGCTGACCATGTCCTCGACGTCGCCGATCTGCTTGCTCATGTCGTTCTGGCCGTCGGACGTCGACACCGAGCAGCCCATCTTCTTGGCCTCGTCCTGTGCTGCCTGCAGCTGGGCCGCGTAGTACGGGGCGTTGAGCGAGAACATCGAGATGCCGACCTTGCAGTCGGCGGCCTGGGCGGCACCTGCGAACCCGGCCAGCACGGCCGACGCGAGCAACCAGGATTTCAGCGACTTATGGAACATTCAGCACTCCCCGAGGTCAGGCTTCGTGGGCCCGTTGTGTAGCTTTACTACTCCCATATTCCTGGCTAGTCGTTCCGGCTCTGTCAACAGCTATCTTGCAGCCCCGTAGACAGCCGCGAAATGCCTCAAGACCGAATTGTCTTGCCAGTGGTAGGCTTTCTGGTAGTGAAACTACCGAAATAGCATGAGGTCACGATGCAACCGACGAGTTGCCTGGTGGAAGTGCGCGGCGGGTCGCTCAGAGGCGGGACGGGTCGCTACGAGAAGCGGCTGGCAGACCTCGCCGGCATCTACGCCGACGCCGACGCCTTCACGTCGCGACTGCGCGAGGATGCCGAGCTGCTCGTGTACGCCGTGGAGGATTTGCGACCCTCGACCGCCCCCGGCGACATGATCTTCGGCGTGACGTGCATGATCCCCGGCCAGGTCGGCGGCGAGTATTTCGTCACGCGCGGGCACATCCACGCCAAGGCCAACCGACCGGAGATCTACTACGGCGAAAGCGGCACCGGGCTGATGCTGCTCGAGTCTCCGCAGGGCGAAAGCCGGATCGTCGAGATCGCGCCGCGCACCGTCTGCTACGTGCCGCCGTACTGGATCCACCGCTCGGTCAACGTCGGCACCGACGACCTCGTCATGACGTTCGCCTACCCGGCCGATGCAGGCCAGGACTACGAAATCATCGCCCGCTCCGGCGGCATGCGCCTGCGGATCGTCGACGACGGCGCCGGTGGCTGGACCGCCGTCGACAACGCCACCTACCGGCCGCGCGACACCGCCGAAATCGAGCGCATCATGGCGACCGCCGATTGAACCGCATCGCCCGACTGAACCCCATCGGAGTGCGCCATGCCTGACCTGTTTGCCAAGATCGAAGCCGTCGGCGTCGTGCCGGTGATCGCCATCGAGAGCGTGGAGCACGCCGTCGCCCTGGCGGACGCGTTGCTCGAGGGCGGGCTGCCGGTCGCCGAGATCACCTTCCGCACCGCCGCCGCGGCCGACGTGATCGCCCGGATGACTCGCGACCGGCCCGAGCTGATGGTCGGCGCGGGGACGATCCTCGACCAAGCCTCGATCGAGGCCGCGCGTCGCAGCGGCGCCACGTTCGGGCTGGCGCCGGGCTTCGACGCCGACATCGTCGTCGGCAGCCGCGAGGCGGGCCTGCCGTTCGCGCCCGGGGTCATGACGCCGAGCGATCTCGGCGCGGCCGTGAAGCTCGGGGTCAGGGTGCTGAAATTCTTTCCGGCCGGGATTGCGGGTGGGCCGGCGGCGCTCGAAGGCATTGTGGCGCCGTTCTGGCACCTCCGCCCGCGCTTCATCCCGACCGGCGGCGTCACCGAGGCGACGATGGGCGACTGGCTCCGGATGCCGTCCGTGCTGGCGGTTGGCGGCACCTGGATCGCCCGCACCGACGACATCCGCGACGGTCGGTGGGTCGACATCACCCGCAAGGCGCGCGCGGCCGTCGCCGCCGCCAAGGCGGTCCGCGAGGCGCGATCCTGACCTATTCGAAAGCCACCCGGCCGACGCTGTACTTCATCGGCGTCTCGACCGCGAAAAGCTCGATCATGCGGGTGTTCCCGGCCTGGGCGAGCCATCTCGGGCTGCAGGACGCCGTGATCAGGGGCATGGACTTCCCGCTCCACGCCGCACCCGCCGACTATCGCGCGGCGGTCGAGTTCATCAAGGCCGACCCGCTGTCGCTGGGCGCGCTGGTGACGACCCACAAGATCGACCTGTTCAACGCGTGCCGCGACCTGTTCGAGGAGATCGACCCCCATGCCCGGGCGATGGGTGAGACGAGCTGCATCTCCAAGCGCGACGGCAAGCTGGTCTGCCACGCCAAAGACCCGATCTCGTCCGGCCTTGCCCTGGACGGCTTCCTGCCACCCCGGCATTTCGCGCGGACCGGTGCCGAAGTGTTCTCGATCGGGGCGGGTGGCTCGACGATCGCGTTGACCTGGCACCTGATGCGGCGCGAGCGCGGCGACGACGTGCCCGCGCGCATCGTCGTCTCCAACCGGAGCCAGCCCCGGCTCGACGAAATCCGGCGCATTCACGCCGAGCTCGCGTCCGGCGTGCCGGTCGACTACGTGCTGGCGCCTGACCCGAGCGACAACGACGCGGTCGTGGCGACGCTCAAACCCGGCTCGCTGGTCATCAACGCGACGGGCCTTGGCAAGGACGCGCCAGGCTCGCCGCTGACCGACGCGGTCCAATTCCCGCAGGATGGGATCGTCTGGGACCTGAACTATCGCGGCGAACTGGTCTTCCTCGACCAGGCGCGTGCCCAGCAAAGCGAACGACATCTGCGGATCGAGGACGGTTGGAGCTATTTCATCCACGGCTGGACGCAGGTGATCGCCGAGGTGTTCCACATCGCGATCCCGACGTCGGGCCCGGAGTTCGACGCGTTGTCGCGGATCGCCACCGTCTCCACCAAGGCGGCCTGAGCGGGACGATGACGCGCATCCTGGTCACCCCTCGCTCGCTCACGTCGGTCTCCCACACCGCCGTCGAGGCGTTGGCGGCGCAGGGCTATGAGGTCGTGATGCCGCCGCCGGGCAAGCTACCCGACGAGGCCGACCTACTGCGGCTGTTGCCGGGGTGCGCCGGGTGGCTCGCCGGGATCGAGCCGGTGTCCCCGGCGGCCATCGCGGCGGCGACGGAGTTGCGCGCGATCAGCCGCAACGGGGTCGGCACCGACAATCTCCCGATGGACGTGCTGCGCCGGCGCGGCATCGTGGTGCGGACAGCCGATGGCGCCAACGCGGCCGGGGTCGCCGAACTGGCGATCGGGCTGATGCTGGCCGCCCTGCGCCACATCCCGGCGGCGGACGCGGGCATCAAGTCCGGCGCGTGGCCCCGGCGGCGGGGGCGGGAGATCCGTGGTCGCGTGATCGGGGTGATCGGCTGTGGGGCGATCGGGCGCGAGGTGATCCGGCTCGGCACGGCGCTCGGCGCGTCCATCCTCGCATTCGATCCCGCGCGGCCCGACAGCGCGGTGACCGAGCGGTTCCGCTGGGCCGAGGTGCCAGAGATCCTCGCCGAGGCCGATATCGTCAGCCTGCATTGCCCGCCACCGCCGGATGGACGGCCGCTGATCGGGGCCGCGGAACTGGCGTCCATGCCGCCCGGCGGCATCGTCGTGAACACCGCGCGCGCGGCCCTGGTCGACGAGGCGGCGATCATTGGATCGCTCAACGCCGGCCGCCTCAGTGTCTACGCCGCCGACGTGTTCGCCGAGGAGCCGCCGCTGTCGCTCCTGCTTGCGGGCCACGGCGGCGTCATCGCGACCAGCCACATCGGCGCGTTCACCGAGGAGAGTGTCGACCGCGCCACCGAGATCGCGGTGGCCAACCTGGTCGAGGCGTTACAGGCTCCGCCGAACCCGCATGTCGGTTGAGGTGCTTGACCGCGTGTTCGCCGAACCGCTCGCGGAACGGCTGCGCGCCACGGGCAATCGCGGCGACGTCGTCTTGCATTGGCTGGGCCAGGCGGGCTTCGTCATCTCGACCGGGGGATATCGCGTGCTGATCGACCCCTACCTCTCAAACTCGTTGGCGGAGAAGTATCGCGGCACCGGCACGCCGCACGAGCGCATGATGGCGGCACCGATCGACGTTCGCGAACTCGGCCCGGTCGATCTGGTGTTGGTGACGCACCACCACACCGACCACATGGACCCGGCGACCCTGCGTCCGCTCGGCGAGGCGAACCCGGCGCTAAAGTTCGTGGTGCCCCGCGCGAGCCGGGCCGAGGCGTCGCGACGGGCCTGGGTGACGGAGAGCCGCCTGGTGCCGATGGACGCCGGCGAGACGGTCAGCCCGTTGCCGAACGTGGCGATCACGGCGATCCGCGCCGCGCACGAAACCCTCGAACGGGACGCTGAAGGTTGTCATCGTTTTCTCGGCTACGCCCTGACGGTTGGCGCGACGACCGTCGTGCACACCGGCGACACGGTGCCGTATCCCGGCCAGGTCGAGGAGGTCGCGCGGCTGCGTCCGGATCTTCTGATGCTGCCGGTCAACGGTCGCCTGCCCGAACGGGGCGTGCCCGGCAACCTCACGCTGGACGAAGCCATCCGGCTGACGATCGAGACGGGAACGCCGAGCATGATCGCGCACCACCACGGGATGTTCGCGTTCAACACCCTGCCGCTCGCGTGCATCGAGGCTCGGGCGGCCGAACCGGGCCTGCCGATCCGGGTCGTGCCCGCACGCGCGGGCCTGGAAGTCCGGTTGCGGGCAGCCTAGCGTCAGCCCGGGAGCGCATTCCGGAAGACATCGCATGTTGCAGAAAGTCGCCGGGCCGCGCCGGCCGATCAAGAACGTGCTGGAAATCGTGCGCGCGGCCTTGCCGGACTTGCGGAAATCCGACGCCAAGGTCGCCAAGCTGGTCCTCGCCGACCCGTTCCGGATCCTCCAGACCAGCGTCGCCGAGGCCGCGCACCTGGCCGCCGTCAGCCAACCGACCGTCATCCGGTTCTGCGTCGCGGTCGGCTTTTCCGGCTACCAGGAGTTCAAGCTCCAGCTCGCGCAAAGCCTGGCGCTGGGCCGGGCGGCGACCCATTCGGTGATCTCGGACACCGACAACCTGGACGGTGTCGCCGACAAGATCTTCGAATACACCATGACCAGCCTCGATTGGGCGCGCCAACACCTCGACCGGGACGCGCTGCAACAGGCCGTCGACATCCTCGCCGCCGCGCCGTCGATCGACTTCTTCGGCTTTGGCGCGTCCGGCATCGTCGCCCAGGACGCGCAACAAAAATTCCCGTTGTTCGACGTGCCGTGCCGGGCGCAGTCGGACTCCCACCAGCAGATCATGATGGCGTCGATGATCCGGCCCGGCGACGTCGTCGTGGTGATCTCCAACACCGGCCGCACGCGCCAGATCGTCGAGGCGGCGCGGATCGCGCGCGAGCGTGGCGGCATGGTGATCGGGATTGTCGGGGCGGAGGGTGCCGTCAGCGCCGAGTGCGACGTGGTGCTGACGGTGGAGACGCTGGACAACACCAACGTCTACACGCCGACGACTTCGCGGATCGCGGCCCTGGTGGTGATCGACATCCTATCGACAGCGGTGGCACTGCGGCGGGAGGACGAGCACATGGGACGGCTGCAGCGGATGAAGCGAAGCCTCAACGTGTTCCGGTCGACCGACGGCGACGATGGGTCGTCGACCTGAAAAGAGCGGCATCCCTCGACGCAGGTCCGTTCAACCCATCACACCGCCGATGTGAAATGTAGTTTTGATACATAATGAACCCGCTTGAGATGCAAATACCGCTGCTGCACCACGTAAGTGTTGCATTCGTCATTGACCACGCGTCTGTTCAAGTAGTAATCATACCAAGTCTGAGTATGGGAGTCATAAAATGAAAATAGTGACACTGATGGCGGCGGTGACGCTGCTTTACGGGGCGGGCGAGGCGGTGGCGGCCGATTCACCGAAGCAGATCGCGGTCGTGATCAAGGCGACGGACTCCGACTTCTGGCAGTACCTGACCGTTGGCGCGAACAACTACGCCGCCGAGCATCCGGATATCAAAGTCACGATCTACGGTGCCGCCTCCGAAACGGACGTCGACAAGCAGGTGTCCATCCTTGAGAACCTGGTGGCCAAGAAGGTCGCCGGAATGCTGGTGACGCCGTCCAGTTCGGACGCGCCCGCGCCGGTGCTCAGGCAGGCCGCCGACGCCGGGATCGCGGTCGTGACGGCGGACAACCGCGTGACGGGGAGCCGACTACCCGCATTTGGCGACGGACAACCTGAAGGCTGGCGCGCAGGGGGCCGACAAGCTCGTCGAGGTGCTGAAGTCCCGCAACATCCCGCTTACCGGAAAGGTCAGCGTGATCAGCGCCGTCGCGGGGATTGAAGTGCTGATCAAGCGCGACGAGGGCTTCACCAAGCGGCTTGCCGAAATCGCGCCCGGCCTGAAACTGGTTCCGGTCCGGTATGTCGACAACGACATCCAGAAGGCGATGAGCTCCGCCAGCGACCTGATGTTGGCCAACTCCGACATTGTCGGTTTCTTCGCCGACAATAACCACACCGGCGACGGCGTGGCACTCGCGATCCGGGCCGCGAACAAGGGCGGCAAGATCGCGGCCGTGGCGTTCGACTCCGACCCGGAGGAGGTCAAGTCGCTGGGCGACGGCCTGTTGGACGCGCTGATCCTGCAAGACCCCTACGGCATGGGATGCCAGGGCGTGGACTACGTGGTGCGTCAGATGAAGGGAGAAAAGCTTCCCGCCTTCACCGACACCGGCGCGTACCTAGCGACCAAGGCCAACATGGACGAGCCGAAGATGAAGGGCCTGCTCAACCCCTTCAGCCGCAAGAAATAGACTTCTCGCTTGTCGGGCCGGTCCTCCCTGTGGGGACCGGCTTACGTGTTCCCCACACCGGACATATGCCAGGTGAACGTTCCACTGATCTCGATGCACAACATCGGCAAGTCGTTCGCCGGGGTTGCGGCGGTCGCCGGCGTCGACCTCGACCTTCGCGGTGGCGAGGTGCACGCGCTCCTGGGCGAGAACGGTGCCGGCAAGTCGACGCTGATCAAGATCCTGATGGGCGTCCACCGCAGGGATGCGGGCCAGATCGCCGTCGATGGAGTCGAGCGGGACATCGCGTCCCCCCTCGACGCCCAGGCGCTCGGCCTGGCCGCCGTCTACCAAGACGTGACGCTCGCATCCCACCTCTCGGTCGCCGAGAACTTCTTCCTCGGCCACTTGCCGCTGTCCCGCGGCCTGGTCGACTGGCCACAGGTCTATCGCGTGTCCACGGCGTTCCTGGCTTCGTTGAACATCGACGTCAACGTGCGCGCCAAGGTGTCGAGCTTGACCATCGCGCGACAGCAGTTGGTGGCGATCGCCAAGGTGGTGTGGACCGGCGCGCGGCTGATGATTTTCGACGAGCCGACGGCACTGTTGACCAACTCCGAGACCGCCATGCTGTTCGGGCTGATCCGGCGTTTGCGGGCGGACGGCAAGGCGATCGTCTACGTCTCGCACCGCCTCGAGGAAATCTTCGAGATTTGCGACCGGGCGACGGTGCTGCGCGACGGGCGTCTGGTCCGGACGATCGACGTGTCGGCGACGACGCCGGACGCCTTGGTGGCGATGATGGTCGGACGCGACATCGTCCGCTCCGATCCGCCAGTGCGCCCGGCCGTGGCCGCACCGTTGCTCGAAGTTCGAAACCTGTCCGCGCGCGGCCGGTTCGCGGACGTCACGTTCACCCTCCATGAAGGCGAAATCCTCGGATTCTATGGGCTTGTGGGAGCCGGCCGGACCGAGGTCATGCGGGTGATCTTCGGAGCCGACCGCTACGACGGGGGCGAGGTACGGCTGAAGGGCGCCGCCGTGCGACCAAGGTCGCCGGCGCAGATGATCGACCTTGGCCTCGGCCTCGTCACCGAGGACCGCAAAAACCAGTCACTGGCGATGCCGATGAGCGTGGTGGCCAACATGGCCATGGTGAGCGGTGGACGGGGCGTCCTGGGCTGGCTGCACCGCCGGGACGAGCGGGCCGTGGCGCTGCGCTTCGCGAAGCAGTTACGGATCCGGACGCCCTCGATCGACCAGATCGTGGTGCGGCTGTCGGGCGGCAACCAGCAAAAGGTCGTCATCGCGAAATGGCTCTCGATGTCGCCCGACATCCTGATCTTCGACGAGCCGACGATCGGTGTCGATGTCGGGTCGAGGGCCGAGATCTATGACCTGATCCGTGAGCTTGCCTCGAACGGCCGCGGGGTGATCGTGGTCTCCTCCTACCTTCCCGAAGTGCTCGAGCTCGCCGACCGCGTGGTCGTGATGCACGAGGGGCGGCAGACCGGGATGTGCGCGCGGAGCGAGGCCAGCGAGGAGCGCCTGCTCGGCATGGCGTCAAAGATCGCGGTGCCGCTCGCGCCCGCCGAATGGGATCGCGCATGAACCAGACCGCCGCCGCAACCGCCCATGCCAACGCCATAGCAACCAGCGCCAGGGGTATCTTCGGCCAATACGGGACGGAGATCATCCTTGCCGGCCTGCTGGCCGTCTTCTTCGCCGTTCTAGCCATCGTCAGTCCGGTGTTCCTGACCGACCAGAACCTCTCCAACCTGCTCAAGCAGTCCTCGACCAACGGCATCATCGCGCTCGGTATGACGGTGGTGATCATCTCGGGCGGCATCGACCTGTCGGTCGGAGCGGTGGCAGGGCTGGTCGGCGCGGTCGCGGCGATGCTGATGGTGGCGGGCGTGCCGACCATCATCGCCTGCGCTCTCGCCCTGGTGGTTTCGGTGCTGGTCGGCATCGGCAACGCCGCGATGATCATGGAAGGACGCATCCCGCCGTTCATCGCCACGCTCGGCACGATGACAATGGCGCGCGGAGCCCTGAAGCTGCTGACCAACGCTTCGACCATCAACGGCCTTCCGGCGTCGTTCCTGGGTTTCGGCGGTGCGCGGTTCCTAGGCGTCCCGCTGCAGGTCTGCCTTTGGATAGTCCTGGCGGCGGTGCTTGGTCTGGTGCTGACGCGGACCCGCTTCGGGCGCAATATCTACGCGATCGGTTCCAGCCTGCAGGTGGCCCGGCTGTCCGGCATCAATCTTCGGTCCAACGTATACGGCGTGTACGCGCTGGGGTCGCTGATGGCCGGCATCGCCGGGTTGGTGCTCACGTCGCGGGTGCGGATGGCGGCCCCGACGGCCGGAACCGGCTACGAACTCTACGCGATCGCGGCGGCGGTCATTGGCGGAGCCAGCCTGAGCGGCGCCGAGGGCAGCATCCTTGGCGCCATACTCGGCGCGATCATCATGACGACGATCGACAACGGCGGTAACCTGCTTGGGGTCGATCCGTTCGTCCTGGAAATCGCGGTCGGCGCGCTGATTGTCCTTGCCGTCCTGGTCGATAAGCGTCGCAAGCCCTGACCGAGACCGCCTCCCTCGGGGCGGCGGACATGGCCATGGTGGCCGGCCACCGATCTGGTCTAACCACACAGTGGTCCAAAGCGAGTTCCACGAGCAGGCGGATCGGCCAGCCAAGACTGCAGTCTCCATCGTCCAGACCAAATTTCAACCCCGTCGACCACTGCATCCCGGAGACCCCCATGCTGCACGGCTTCCACCACCTTACCGCGATCTCCGCCGATGCCCCCGGCAACCACGATTTCTACACCCGCGTGGTCGGCATGCGGCTGGTGAAGAAGACGGTGAACCAGGACGACGTCAGCGCCTACCACCTGTTCTACGCCGACGGCATGGCCTCCCCCGGCTCCGACCTCACCTTCTTCGACTTCCCGACCGGCCCCGAACGGCGCGGCACGCATTCCGTGACCCGCACCGGGCTGCGTGTCGCGGGCGAGCCGGCGCTGCATTACTGGGCGACCCGGCTCGACGAGGAGGGCGTCGCCCATGGCCCGGTGCGGACCGTCGACGGCCGCGCCGAACTCGCCTTCGAGGACCCAGAGGGCCAGCGCCTCGCGTTCGTCGCCGACGGCGGGACCGGCGACGCGCACCCCTGGGCCAGCAGCCCAGTGCACCCGGAACACCAGGTGCGCGGCCTCGGCCCGATCGAGATGAGCGTGCCCGACCTCGCCTCGACCCACACGTTCCTGACCGACGTGCTCGGGATGCGGCAGGACCGCACGTACGACGCGACCACCGTCTACGCGATGGGCGACGGCGGCCCGTGGGCCGAGCTGCACGTCCGCGTCGACGCCGATGCCCAGCCGGCGCAATCCGGGGCCGGCGGCGTCCACCACGTCGCCTTCCGCATCCGCGACGAGGACTACGGCCACTGGGTCGACCGCTACAAACAGCTCGGCGTGCGCTCCAGCGGGCCGGTCGACCGGTTCTATTTCCGCTCGTTGTACGCGCGCGAGCCGAACGGCGTGCTGTTCGAGATCGCCACCGACGGCCCCGGCTTCGCCAGCGACGAGCCGATGGAGACGCTCGGCCAGACGCTCGCGCTGCCGCCGTTCCTGGAAGCGCGCCGTGCCGAGATCGAGCGCGGGCTGAAACCCCTGTGATCCACGCCGGCCAGCCGGTCGAAGGCGCAGGCCCGGCCAACGCGTCGGCCACGTTGATCCTGTTGCATGGCCGGGGCGGCAGTGCGGCCGACATGATCGATTTCGCCGTAAACGTCGCCGGGCCGACGGTCGCCTGCGTGGCTCCGCAGGCGGCGTCGAACACTTGGTGGCCCGGCCGCTTCATGGAGGCCGCCGAGGTCAACGAGGCGTTCGTCGAGTCGGCGCTGGCGGTCGTTGAAAACCTCGTGGCGGAGACGCCGTCGTCGCGGGTGGCGTTGCTCGGCTTCTCGCAAGGTGCCTGTCTGGCGCTGGAATACCTGTATCGGCGCGCGACGCCGCTCGGCGCGGTGATCGGTTTTAGCGGCGGCCTGATCGGGCCCACCATCGGCGCGCCAGGCCCGGCGACGCTGGCCGGCACTCCCGTGCTGCTCGACTGCAGCGAGCGCGACCCGCACATCCCGCGCGCCCGGGTTATCGCGACCGAGGCGGCGTTGCGCGCACGCGGCGCCGCCGTCGCGATGCACGTCTATCCCGGCGACAGCCACACCATCACGCGCGCCGAAATTCTACGAGCGCGGGAGCTGCTGGCGACTCTGTGACCGCGTCCTCGGCGTGGGCCACGTGGCACGCCACCAGCCGCCCGTCGCGCAATGGCGCCAACGCCGGCAGCTCGGTCCGGCAGCGCGCCACCGCCGCCGGGCAGCGCGGGTGGAACGCGCAACCGGAGGGCGGCGCGATCGGACTCGGCAACTCGCCGCGCACCGCGTCGACGACGCTGCGGTGCGTGGGGTCGAGGTCCGGGGCGGCGCTCAACAGCGCCCGCGTGTACGGGTGGCGCGGCGTCTCGAACAAGGATGCGGTCTCGGCCAGCTCGACGACGCGGCCCAGGTACATCACCGCGACCCGGTGCGAGAGATGGCGCACCAGCCGCAAATCGTGGGCGATGAACAGCACCGTCAACCGTAGCCGCTCCTGCAGTTCGAGCAGCAGGTTGACCATCTGCGCCTGCACCGAGACGTCGAGTGCGGACACCAGCTCGTCGGCGATCAGGCACTCGGGGCCGACCGAGAGCGCGCGCGCGATGCCGATGCGCTGGCGCTGGCCGCCGCTGAACTCGTGCGGCCGCCGTTCCGCCGCCCCGCGCGGCAGGTGCACCAAATCGAGCAGGGCATTCACGCGCTCCGGGATTTCGGCGCGCGCGCAGAGGCGGTGGACGTAGAACGGTTCGGACAGCGTCTCGCGCACGGTCAGGCGCGGGTTCAGCGACCCGTACGGGTCCTGGAACACCATCTGGACGCGGCGGTTGAACGTCCGCAGCGCGGCACCGGACAGCGCCGCGATCTCGATGCCGTCGTATGCGATGCGGCCGGAGTCGATCGGATAGAGACGCACGAGGCAGCGGGCCAGCGTGGACTTGCCGCAGCCGCTCTCGCCGACGATGCCGAGCGTCTCGCCCCGCACCACCGCGAGGTCGACGTCGGTCAGCGCCCGCACCCGGGCCGCATGGTGGCCAGCCACCGGAAACGACTTGGTCAGCCGCTCGGCGGTGAGCAAGAAGTCGCTCACGCGGCCAGCCGGGGCGACGGCAGCCGGCCGGCGGCGGTGCAGGCGCTGGCGCGGCCGGGGCCGACCGAGACCAGAGCCGGGCGGACGCCGGTGCAGGCGGGGCTGGCGAACTCGCAGCGGGGCACGAACGCGCAGGCGGCGCCGACCGTGCCGGGCGCGGGCGGCGCGCCGAGGATAGGGTTCAGGCGGCGGCGGGCCCGGGCGGACGACGGCAACGACCGCAGCAGCCCGAGCGTGTAGGCGTGGCGCGGCCGGTCCAGCACGTCGGCCACCGGCCCGGTCTCGGCGATGCGGCCCGCATACATGACCGCCACCCGCTCGCAGGTCTGCGCCACCACGCCGAGGTCGTGGGTGACGATGATGATCGACATCCCCAGTTCTTCGCGCAGCCGGAGCAGCAGTTTCAAAATTTGGTCTTGTATGGTGACGTCCAACGCCGTGGTCGGCTCGTCGGCCAGCAGCAGCTTCGGCTCGCCCGCCAGCGCGATCGCGATCATCGCGCGTTGCCGCATGCCGCCGGAGAACTGGTGCGGGTAGTTGTCGAGCCGGCTCGCGGCGGCGGCGATGCCGACCCGGTCCAGCAGGCCGATCGCGCGTCGACGCCGTTCCGCGCTGGATAGTTTATCCCGTCCGGCGAGGCTTTCGGTGATCTGCAGGCCGATCGGCAGCACCGGGTTCAGCGCGGTCATCGGCTCCTGGAACACCATGCCGATGCCGGTGCCCCGCACCGCCCGCATCTGGGCGTCGCCGAGGTCGAGCAGGTTCACGCCGTTCCACGCGACATAGCCTTCGACGCGACCGGGCTGTGGCACGAGACGCATGATCGCACGCAGCGTCATGCTCTTGCCCGAGCCGCTTTCGCCGACGATGCCTAGGACTTCGCGGGGCTGGATATTGAAGTCGACGCCATCGACGACGTTGGCCGGTCCATGGGCGGTTGGGAACGTCGCGTAGAGGCCGGCGACCGACAGCAGCGGCGTCACCGGCGCACCGCGATCAACTCGGCGACCCCGTCGCCCAGCAGCGAGAACCCGGTGCCGCACAGCACGATCGCGAGGCCGGGGAACACCGCGATCCACCACGCGGTGTCCATGTAGTTCTTGCCATCGGCGACCAGCACGCCCCATTCGGCGGTCGGCGGTTGCGCGCCGAGGCCGAGGTAGCCGAGGCTCGAGCCGAGCAGGATCGACAGCGCCATGTCGGTCATCCAGTAGACCAGCAGCGGCGTGATCGCGTTCGGCAGCAAATGCCGGAACAGGATTCTCGTCGTGGAATAACCCATCACCCGCCCGGCGGCGGCGAAGTCGGCGCGGCGCAGCACGGCAATCTCGGCGCGGATCATGCGCGCGTAGAACACCCATCCGACCAGGCTGACCGCAATGTAGAGGTTCAACAGTCCCGGACCCAGCACCGCGACGATCGCGATCACCAGCACCAGGAATGGAAAGGTGATGACGACGTCGACCACGCGCCCGAAGATCGCGTCCGCGATGCCGCCGTAATAGCCGACCAGCGCGCCGACCACGGAGCCGAACACGATCGGCGCGAGGGTGCAGAACAAGGCGATTTGCAGGTCGACGCCCGACGCCGCCAGCGTCCGCGCCAGCACGTCGCGGCCGAACCCGTCGGTGCCGAACGGATGCGCCCACGACGGCGGCGCCAGCAGCGCGTCGTAATCGAACGCCAGCGGGTCGAGCGATGGTACGATCAGATGCAGCACGGCCGCGACCACGAATCCGAGCAGAATAATGATGCCCGCCAGCAACCCGGCCGGCACCTTTATGCGCGAACGCGGCGTCGCAATCGCCGGGAGTGCGACTTCGCTCACGCGGCCCTCGGGTCGAGCCACGTCTCGATTAGGTCGGTCGCCAGGAACACCAGACACACGAACACGGCCAGCGCCAACGTCAGACCCTGCACCACCGGGTAGTCGCGGCCGTAGATGCTGTCGACCATCAGCGCGCCGACGCCGGGGACGGCGAACACGTATTCGGTGATCACGGCACCACCGAGCAACGTGCCGATGTTGAGGCCGAACAGCGGCACGGTCGATAGCAGCGCATTCTTCAGGACGTGCCGCCCCATGATCAGGCGCGGCGACAATCCTTTGGCCCGGGCGAAGTCGACGTACTCTGCCCGCAACACGCCGATGATCGCCGAGCGCAGGTTCCGCATCAGGATCGCCGACAGGCTCAGCGCCAGCGTCAGCGCCGGCAGGAACAGGTGCCAGATCGTGCCGACGACGCCGACACCCATGCCGCCGACCGGAAACAGGTGTCCGCGCGCGGCGAGGAAGCCGAGCATCAGCAGGCCGATGTAGAACACCGGGGCCGACAGCCCGATCTGGAACACGCCGCGCACCAGCAGGTCCGGCAGGCGGCCACGCCAGATCGCGGCGACGAACGCGAGTGGCACCGCCAAGGCAATAGACAGCAATGCCGCGAATGCCGTCAGATACAACGTGACCGGCATGCGCTCGGCGATCAGTTGCGTCACCGCGACGCGGCGGACGATCGAGTCGCCGAGGTCGCCGTGCAACAGCAGCCGCCGCGCGAACGACCAGAACTGCCACAGTATGCCGCCGTCCAATCCCATCTGCGCGCGCACCCGGGCGATCGCCTCCGGCGTGCCGCGATTGCCGAGCATGGCACTGACCGGATCGCCGGGCAGCAGCCGCAACAACAGGAACACCGCGACCGCGATCAGGCACAGGGTCGGGATGATCTGCAGGACGCGGCGGCCCACCCGGCCGTTCAAAGTCACTTGCTGACGGTGGCCCGCACGAAGACGTTGTTGCCGAGCGGCGTCTGGTAGTAGCCCGACACCTTCTTGCTCAGCGCCACCGGGAACGGCACCTCGTACAAGAAGAAGATCGGCGCCGCCTTCAGGTAGTTTTCCTGGATCGTCTTGTACTCGGCCGCGCGCTTGACCGGGTCGACCTCGCTCTGACTCTTCTCGAACAGCGCGTCGCTTTCCTTGTTGTCCCAGCCGCTGTGCTGGTTCTCGATGTTCGGGTAGTACGAGAAATAGGACGTGATCTCGTTCGGGTCGTTGATGTCGTTCGTCCAGTCGCCGGTCCGCATCTGGAAGTCCGGCTTGTGATAGCGCGCGTCGCGGGTCGCGTTGTCGACCTGCTCGATGGTGAGTTTGACGCCGATCTGGCTCCACATCTGCTGCAGCGAGGAGACGATGTTCACGTCGTCGGCGCTGCCGGCCAGCGCCAGCGACGAGATCGACAGGCCACTCTCGAATCCTGCCTGCTTCAGCAGCTCCTTCGCCTTGGTCGGGTTGTACGGGTAGGTCTCGCCGAGGTCGACGAACATAGGCGTCGTGCTTGACATGTACGAGCGCATCGGCATCCCGATCCCATGCGTCACGATCTGGATCAGCGCCTTCTTGTTGATACCGTAGTTGAGCGCCTGCCGGACCAGCTCGTTGGACAGCGGGTTGTCGCTGCCGTCGGCGAGTTTCGGGCGGTCGTTGACGGTCAGGTACTCGATCGCGGTCGATGGAAACAGCTTCATATCGATCTTCGGATCGGCCTGTAGCTCCTTGACCCGCGCGTAAGGGATGAACTCCGCCGCGTCGACCTCGCCCGCCTGCAACTTCAGGATGCGGGTGGAATCATCCGGGATGATCGGGAAGTCGACCTCGTCCAGATACGGCAGTTTTTTGCCGTCGTCGCCGTCCGCCCAGTAATACGGGTTGCGAACCAGCTTCATGACGTTGCCGCGCTGCCACGAGGAGAACACGAACGGCCCCGACCCGACCGGGTGCTCGGCGAACGCCTTCGCCTTGTCGTCGTCGGTGGCGCCTGGCGACGCCTCGAACAGTTTCTTCGGCATGACTGCGGAGTTGAACGTGGCCAGCGCCGCCGGCAGGCTTGGGTCCGGGTTCTTCAGCGTCAACGCCACGGTCGCCGCGTCCTTCGCCTCGACCTTGTCGACCGAGACCAGCAGGAAGTTCCAAATCCCCTTTTTCGGGTCGCGCGCGCGATCGAGCGACCACACCACGTCCTCGGCGGTGATCGGCGAGCCGTCGGAGAACTTCGCACCCTGCCGCAACGTCAGCGTGAACGTCTTGCCGTCGTCCGACGCCTTCCACGACGTCGCCAGGCCGGGCGTCAAGCTCTTGCCGTCGTTCGAGGGGATGATCAGCGTGTCGTAGAGGTTGGTCAGCATCCAGATGTCGACGTTGGCGTCGTTCAGCACCGGGTCGAGGAACAGCGAGTCCGCGTGGCGCGCATAGACCATCGTGCCGCCGCGCTGACCGGCCGCCATCGCGGTGCCTGCCAACGCGGTGCCCGCCAGCAGGCACGCGGCGGTGGCGAGCCCCGTCTTCGACCACATTCTCATCGACGAATTCCTTTGGTGATTTGGTTGCGACTGGACGCTAGGGAGGCGTTCACGGCAGTGTCAACGCCCGTTGTCGCCACGTAAACGCAGCCTGCCCTGAAAACCGGCGTGGCTGCCGTTGTCCGGTGCACACTGCCTCAAAGGAGGACCGAGACCATGCGTGTGACCGAGATGAACTGGATGCAGGTCGAGGCGGGGCTGCGCCACGACGACCGCTGCGTGCTGCCGTTGGGCTGCACCGAGCAGCACGCCTCGCTCAGCCTGTCGGTCGACAGCATCCTGGCCGAGCGGGTTGCCGCCGAGGCTGCCGAGCCGCTCAACATCCCGGTGTTCCCGGCCGTCCCATACGGCATCACGCCCTACTTCCGCGCCTATCCCGGGACCGTCAGCCTGCGCGTCGAGACGTACTTGCGGTTGGTGCGCGATATCCTCGACTGCCTTTACGAGCAGGGCTTCCGTCGCATCCTCGTCTGCAACGGGCATGGCGGCAACAGCCCGGCCGCGTCGCTGGCGACCGAATGGATGGCCGAGCACCCGGACAGCCACGTCCGCTTCCACTGCTGGTGGAACGCGCCGGCGACCTGGGCCGAGGTGCAGCGGATCGACCCGGTGGCCTCGCACGCGTCCTGGATGGAGAATTTCCCTTGGACCCGGCTGCCGAACGTCGCCGTGCCGTCCGAGGCCAAGCCGATGGTCGACCTGGGCCGCATGGGCCTGCATGGCCCGCAGGGCGTGCGGCGAATGCTGGGCGACGGCAACTTCGGCGGCCTGTATCAGCGACCGGACGCGGACACCGACCGGCTGTGGGCGGTCGCCGTGGCTGAGACCCGGGCGCTGCTGGAAGGCCCGTGGGAGTGAGCGCGCTGCTGGTCTGGGGCGCCGGCGCGATCGGCGGCACCGTCGCCGCCTACCTGACGCGGGCCGGCGAGGACGTGCTGCTGGTCGACGCGGCGCATGACCACGTGGACGCCATCAACGCTGGCGGCCTGGCGATCGAGGGCCCGATCGAGACGTTCACCACCGCGATCCCGGCGGTGACGCCGGACGCCGTGCGCGGCCGCTACGACCGCATCCTGCTGTGCGTGAAGGCGCAGCATACCGCCGCCGCGACCGTGCAGCTGGCCCCGCACCTGACCACCGACGGCTATGTCGCCTCGTTCCAGAACGGCCTCAACGAGTATGTCATCGCCGAGATGGTCGGCATGGCGCGCGTGCTGGGCGCGTTCCTCAACTTCGGCGCCGACTACCTCGGGCCGGGCCGGATCACTTTCAGCGGCCGGGGTGCCACGGTGCTGGGCGAGATGGACGGGGTTATGACGCCGCGCCTGACCGCGCTGCACGCGTTGATGCGGAAGTTCGAGCCCGACGCGATCGCGACCGACAACATCGTGGGCTATCTCTGGGGCAAGCTCGGCTACGGTGCCCTGTTGTTCGGCACCGCGCTGACCGACGATGGCATCGCGGACGTGCTGGCCGACCCGAGGCACCGCCGCGTGCTGGTGGCGCTGGGCCGCGAGGTGATGGCGGTCGCGGCCGCCAAGCGCATCCGGCCGCAGGGTTTCAACGGCTTCGACCCGGCGGCGTTCGCGCCGGGCAGCGATGCGGACGCTAGCATGGTAGACATGGTGGCGTTCAACCGGCGCTCGGCCAAGACGCACAGCGGCATCTGGCGCGACCTCGCGATCCGCCACCGCGAAACCGAGGTCGAGGCGCAACTCGGCCCGGTCGCCGCCGCCGGACGCGAGGCGGGCGTGCCGACCCCGCTAGTCGAGCGGGTTACGGCGATGATTCACGAGATCGAGCGCGGCGAGCGCCGGCTGACGCGCGAGAACCTCGACGAGCTGGCCGCATGAACATCCGGTTCGACGGCCGCACGGTGCTGGTGACTGGCGCCGGCCACGGGATCGGCCGCGGCATCGCGCTGGCTTTTTCGTCGCTCGGCGCGCGGACGATCGCGACCGACGTCAACGAGGCGGGACTAGCGGAGACGGTCGGCGCCGGTGCTGTCACCGCCCGCACGCTCGACGTCACCAACCGCGCGGCGCTGGCGGCGTGCATGGCCGAATCGGGACCGGTCGACGTGCTGGTCCACAGCGCCGGCGGCGTGTGCGGCCAGGTCGGCAAACCCGCCGTCGAGGTGACCGAGCCGGACTGGCACGCGATCCTGGCCGTCAACCTGACCGGCGCGTTCCTCGCCGCCCAGGCGGTGATCCCCGGCATGGTTGCCGCCGGCGGCGGGCGGATCGTCACGATCAGTTCGGGTGCCGGGCTCGGCATCAGTCTGACCGGCATCCAGGCCTACGCGGCCGCCAAGGCGGGCGAGATCGGCCTGACCCGGCAGCTCGCGCACGAACTCGGCCCGCACGGGATCACCGTCAACAGCGTGGCGCCGGGGTTCGTCCGCTCCAACCCGACGACCGAGCGGCAGTGGGAGGCGTACGGCGTCGAGGGGCAGCGCCGCCTCGTGGACGGGGTCGCCATGCGGCGCACCGGCACGGTCGCCGACGTCGTGGGCGCCGTCGTGTTCCTGTGCAGCGACCACGCCGGGTGGATCACCGGGCAATGCCTGTCGGTCGACGGCGGCAAGTAGGAAGGCATCTGCCGGGTGAGGGGATCGAACCCCCGACCTTCGGTTTACAAAACCGCTGCACTGCCGCTGTGCTAACCCGGCGCCATCCGCCGGCATCGCCGCCAAGACCTCGGCGAGTCAAGCGGCATGACGTGGGTTTCACCACGCCGACACTGGCCTGTGCATGGCCCAGGACCATGTTGCCGACAGTCAGGCGCGTGGAATTTGGCGTGCCACCCATCCTTTACTGGAGCTATTCATGCACGACCAGCCCACTCCCGCCGCTATCGCCCGCCCGCGCCGCCTCCGCCTCGCCGCCGCCCTGCTGGGTGCGACCGCCCTGGTCGGCCTCGGCGCCATTGGGGTGCAGGCCGCCGACGCGATCCCGCCCGCCATCCAGAACGCGGCGCCGATCGACACCGCCAGCGCGGCGCGGCCTATGCCCGACTTCGCCGACCTCGTGGCGCGGGTCCGCCCGGCGGTCGTCCAAGTGACGAACACGCTCAAGGTCTCGCCGGCCGCCGACGAGAGCGATGGCGGCGACGCCATGCCGAACATGCCCGGGCTGCCGCGCAATCACCCGCCTATGCCGAACCAGGGTCGTGGCGACAACCACGCCGGCGCCCACGAGGCGCGCGGCTCGGGCTTCATCATCGACGCCGACGGCACCATCGTCACCAACAACCACGTCGTGAAGGACGCGCAGTCGGTCAGCGTGACGCTCGATGACGGCACCGTCCTGCCGGCGAAAGTGGTCGGCCGCGACAGCCGCACCGACCTCGCCGTGCTGCGGATCGATGCCGGCCATAAGCTGCCGTTTTTGGAGCTGGGCAACTCCGGCGCGGTGCGGCCGGGTGAGTGGGTGATCGCCATGGGCAACCCGTTCGGCCTGGGCGGCACGGTCACCGCCGGCATCGTCTCGGCCAGCGGCCGCGACATCGGCTCGGGCCCGTACGACAACTACATCCAAATCGACGCGCCGATTAACCACGGCAACTCGGGCGGCCCGCTGTTCAGCCAGAACGGCCAAGTGATCGGTGTCAACTCGGCAATCCTGTCGCCGTCCGGCGGCTCGATCGGCATCGGCTTCGCGATCCCGTCCGACATGGTCCGCACCGTGGTGGCGCAACTCGAGCAGTCGGGGCACGTCACGCGCGGCTATCTCGGCGTCGAGAGCCAGCCGATCGCGCCGGCGCTGGCCGAGGCGCTAAAGTTACCGCACGACAGCTCGGGACACCCGGGCGCGTTGGTTGCCGGCGTGCAGGACAACTCGCCGGCGCAGAAGGCCGGCTTGCAGGCGGGCGACGTTATCGTCGGCGTCGAAGGCCAGAAGGTCGGCACCCCGCGTGAGCTCGCGGTCGACATCGCCGCCGTAAAGCCCGGCACCAGTGCCAAGCTCGACGTGATCCGCGAGGGTCAGCCGCGCACGATGTCGGTCGAGATCGCCCGGCTAACCAGCAAGGTCGCGTCGGCGGACAACGGCCAACCGGCGCACCAGGGCGGGATCGGCCTAGCGTTGGCGCCGGTGCCGACGCCGCAGGACGGCTCGGCGGCCGCGCGCGGCGCGATGGTCCAGGCGGTGCGGCCCAACTCGCCGGCGGCATCGGCGGGGATGCGCGAGGGTGATGTGATCGTCGGCGTCGGCGCCCGCTCGGTCGGCTCGCCGGACGAGGCGGCCAACGCGATCCGGGCGGCCGAGAACGGGGCGACCGCGATCGCACTCCGCGTGCAGCGGGACGGCCACGCCGCGTTCGTCGCGGTCACCCTGCCGAAGGCCGACGCCGGCAAGTCCAACGCGGACAAGCCGGCCGGCGGCGACCAGCAGGGCGAGGACGACGCGGGCTAGCGTCCGGCTCGCGCGACACGGCTAGGCATGGCCGGCCGGGAGCAGCGCCTTCCGGCCACGGCTAGGCATGGCCGGCCGGGAGTAACGCCCCCCGGCCACGGCTAGGCATGGCCGGCCGGGAGTAACGCCCCCCGGCCGGTCGCGTGCACCAGCCGGGACAACAATCTGAGGGCGTCGGCGCCGCCCCGGTCGGTCAGCACGCCCGCCTCGATCGCGTCCGCGAGGACGCCGGCCTGCTCGGCGACGGTCACCACCGCCTCGCGCATCGCCGCGTCGGCGAGGGCCAGTTGGTGCGTGTCCGACAGGCGGTTCCACGGCGCGTTGGTGGGGGACGGAGCGCGCTTCGGCGATCCGGTGGCGAGGCGAGTGGACATCTTCGGATGTTTCCGGCATCGGCCGTTCTGGCGTTGGCTGCCGCGGAGGTTTTGCGCGCGGTCGGTGGCTGACCATGACGAGCGGAGGTTAACCCGGAGTTACGCGGCGACCTCCAGCGGCAACACCGGACGAATGAAGTTCAGCGCGGCCGCGAACGTGCCGACCCGCGCCAGGTGCTGCTCCCGCACGGCGTCGACCACCAGCCAGGTGGCCCCCTCCGGCAGGATCATGTAGGCGGGGTCGATGTTCTCGCGCACCCACACCAGCACGTAGTCGGTTTGCCCGGGTTGCAGCGCCACGGTGCCTATCCGATTCGGCAGGAACGCCGAGGCGTCGCACAGACCCATCCGACGGCCCGCGTCAAGCCAACGCGCCAATAACGCCGTGTGGCGCGGCATGATCCGCTGATGCAGGAGGAAGACGTTCGACGGAAGCTTCTCCGCCAGCTTGCGACGGGCTCTTCGCGGCGATTTGGTCGGCAGCCCAGACGGGACGACGCTCGGTTCCATGTGCCTCGGTCCAAAAAGCTAGAATTATATGTAATGTTTCTACGCTGCCGCCGCCATCGCGACCCGTCTTGCTGGTACACACGGTCTTCTTGTGTGACATTTATAACACGATTTGTCTACAATTTTTCCAAGATGGTAACGCTCTCACAATTGTGATTTCGACGTCAAATCCTTCGTACCGTGAAGCTCGCCTCCAGCGCCGACACGATGTCTGCGGAGTGCGCGGGGTCGCGCGCTTCGAACATGACCTCGAGTTGTGCGGCCTGCACCGATGGCGAGGTGAACAGTCGATGATGCGATACCTCGATGATGTTGCCGCCGGAGCGGGCGATCGTCGCGGCGATATCGGCCAAAACGCCCGGGCGATCCGGTATCTCAAGCACCAGCCGCTGCATTCGCCCATCGCGTAAAAGGTTTCGTAACAGCACGTTAGCCAGAATTCGGGCGTCAATATTCGCCCCGCACACCGGGACGCCGACGTAGCGACCGGCGAACCGTTCGGGATACGCCAGTAATGCGGCAATACCGGCGGCCCCCGCTCCCTCGGCGATGACCTTGGCGCCTTCGGCCAATAAAGCGATGGCCTCCTCGACCGCCCTTTCGGGCACGATCAGCACCTCGGACACCAGTCGGGCCACGATCTCCAGCGGCAGCACGCCGACGTCGCGCACCGCGATGCCCTCGGCGATGGTCGATCCGCCGACCGACACCGGCTGTCCCGCCAACCGCTGCGCCATGGCGGAGTAGGCCGCGACCTCGACGCCGACGATCTCGATGCCGGGCCGGATCGCGGTGGCGGCCACGGCACAGCCGGCGATCAGCCCGCCGCCGCCGACCGGGATCACCAGCGCGTCCAGGTGCGACGCGTCCTCGAGCAACTCCAGCGCCAGCGTGCCCTGGCCGGCGATCACCAGCGGGTCGTCGTAGGGATGGACGAACACCAAACCCTCGCGGTCGGCCAGCTTGTGCGCGTGCGTTGCGGCCTCGGCCAGCGTCTCGCCGTGCAATACGACCTCGGCGCCCCACCCGGCGGTGCGCGTGACCTTCATCGACGGGGTCGTGAGCGGCATCACGATCACCGCCCGGATGCCCAACAGTCCGGCGTGCCGGGCGACCGCAGCCGCATGGTTGCCGGCCGACATGGCCACCACGCCGCGCGCCCGCTCGGCCTCGCTCAGCACCGCCAGCCGGTTCGCGGCACCCCGTTCCTTGAACGCGCCGGTCGCCTGGAATGTGTCGAGCTTCAGCGTGACCTTCGCCCCGGTGGCGCGATCGACCGGATCGGAGCGCAGGATCGGTGTCCGAACCACCCGACCCTCGATGCGGGCGGCGGCGGCCCGCACGTCGGCCAGGGTCAGCACGACGGGATCAGCAGCCGGGTCAGCCGTATTTGACGGAGAGGATCTCGTACGTGCGGTCGCCGCCCGGGGCGGGTACCGAAATGCTGTCGCCGATCTTCTTGCCGATCAGCGCCTTGGCCAGTGGCGAGGACACCGACAGCCGCGCCTGCTTGATGTCGGCCTCGTAGACGCCGACGATCTGGTAGGTCGCCTCCTTGTCGGTCTCCTCGTCGACCAGCTTTACGTGCGCGCCGAACTTCACGTTGTCGCCCGACAGCGTCGACAGGTCGATCACCTCGACCGATGAGACGACCTCCTCGAGCTCCTGGATGCGGCCCTCGACGAAGCTCTGGCGCTCCCGGGCGGCGTGGTACTCGGCGTTCTCGCTGAGGTCGCCGTGCGAGCGCGCCTCAGCGATCGCGCGGATGATCGCCGGGCGCTCCTGGCTGCGCAGGAACCGCAGCTCCTCCTCCAAACGCAACAGGCCCGGACCGGTCATCGGAAATTTCTGCACGGCAAACCTCGACGTCAGCCGGCTTGCGACCGGCGCTAGGAATGAAAGGGCGGTAGTGTTCGCGGACGGAGCGCGCTTGGCAAGGCCCCCGGCCGCCCAGCCGGAACGCGGGCCATGGCGGAGAGGTCTGCCGTCAATACACCGAGGCGAAGTAGGCCTGTAGCGGGGTCACGGCAAGCCCATCGCCGCCGCGCAGCGCCGCGATCCCGAGTGCCGCCGCCCGCGCGCCGGCGATGGTGGTGTAGTGCGGCACGCCATGGCTCAGCGCGGTGCGGCGGATGTCGGTGCTGTCGGCCACCGCCTGCGCGCCCGAGGCGGTGTTGATCACCAGCTGGACCTCGCCGGAGCGGATCGCGTCGACGCAGTGCGGCCGGCCCTCCAGCACCTTGTTGACCACCTTGGCCTCCAGCCCCGCCTCGCGCAGCCGGGCGACGGTGCCGCGGGTCGCCAACAGCGTGAAACCGAGTTCGGTCAGCCGCCGCGCCACCGCCATCGCCGCCGGCTTGTCGGCGTCGCGCACGCTGAGGAACACCGTGCCGCTGTCCGGCAGCCGCACGCCCGCGCCGAGCTGGCTTTTGGCGAACGCGCGGTCGAAGTTGGTGTCCAGGCCCATGACTTCGCCGGTCGATTTCATCTCCGGCCCCAGGATCGGGTCGACGCCCTCGAACCGGCGGAACGGGAACACCGCCTCCTTGACCGCGACGTGGGCGCTGAGCGCCCGGGCGTGCAGCGCGAATTCGCTCAATTTGGCGCCGGCCATCACGCGGGCACCGATCTTGGCCACCGGGATGCCGGTCGCCTTGGCCACGAACGGCACCGTCCGCGACGCGCGCGGGTTCACCTCGAGCACGAAAATGCTCTCGTTTTTGATGGCGAACTGCACGTTCATCAGTCCGACCACGCCGAGTGCCCGCGCCATCGCCGCCGTCTGCGCCCTGAGTTCCTCGACGATCGCCGGCGACAGCGAGTAGGGCGGCAGGGCGCAGGCGCTGTCGCCGGAGTGGATGCCCGCCTCCTCGATATGCTCCATGACGCCGGCCACGAACACGTCGGTGCCGTCGCAGATGGCGTCGACATCCACCTCGATCGCGTCGTTGAGGTAGCGGTCGATCAGCACCGGGTTGGCGCCGGACACCACGACCGCCTCGCGCAGGTAGCGGTGCAGGCCCTGGACGTCGTGGACGATCTCCATGGCGCGGCCGCCCAGCACGTAGCTTGGCCGGATCACGACGGGGAAGCCGATGCGGGCCACCACCGCGTCCGCCTCGGCCGCCGAGCGCACGGTGCCGTTCTCCGGCTGGCGCAGCCCGATCTTTCGCAACAGCAGCTGGAACCGCTCGCGGTCCTCAGCCATGTCGATCGCGTCGGGCGAGGTGCCGAGCACAGGGATGCCGGCCGCCACCAGCGCCTGGCACAGTTTCAGCGGCGTCTGCCCGCCGTACTGCACGATGCAGCCCAGCACGCGGCCATTGCCCTGCTCGCGGCGCACCAGGGCGATCACGTCCTCGTCGGTCAGCGGCTCGAAATACAACCGGTCGGACGTGTCGTAGTCGGTGCTGACGGTTTCCGGGTTGCAGTTGACCATGATGGTCTCGAACCCGGCCTCGCGGAGCGCATAGGCCGCATGCACGCAGCAGTAATCGAATTCTATGCCTTGACCGATGCGGTTTGGGCCGCCGCCCAAGATTACTATCTTGTCCTTGGCTGTGGGCGCCGCCTCGCACGACGGCGGCCCGAAACCGCCCTCGTAGGTCGAATACATATAAGGTGTGGCCGACGCGAACTCGCCCGCGCAGGTGTCGATCCGTTTGTAGACCGGCTGGACGCCGAGTTTCTGCCGGTGCGAAGCGACCGCTGCGGGCGTGGTGCCGGCGATGCGCGCAAGCTGGATGTCGGAGAACCCTTCCGCCTTCAGCCGCCGCATGCCGCCGGCGTCGCGCGGCAGGCCGTCACGGGCGACCTGCGCCTCGATCGCGACGAGATGGGCCAGTTCGCGCAGGAACCACGGGTCGAAGTGCGACACGTCCTGCACCTCCTCGACCGACAGCCCGGCCCGCAGCGCCTGGGCGGCCATCAACAAGCGGCCGGGGCGGGGGGTCGACAGCGCGGCCCGAAATGCGTCGGGGCCGCCGTCGCCCGGCACCGGCACCGGGTCGAGCCCATGCAGCCCGGTTTCCAGCGACCGCAGCCCTTTCTGCAGCGCCTCGGCGAACGAGCGGCCGATCGCCATCGCCTCGCCGACCGACTTCATTGAGGTGGACAGGGTTTCCGACGCGCCGGGAAACTTCTCGAACGTGAAGCGCGGGATTTTTACCACCACGTAGTCGATGGTCGGCTCGAAGCTGGCCGGCGTGGTGCGGGTGATGTCGTTGGCGAGCTCATCGAGCGTGTAGCCGACCGCCAGCTTGGCCGCGACCTTGGCGATCGGGAACCCGGTCGCCTTGGACGCCAACGCCGAGGACCGCGACACGCGCGGGTTCATCTCGATCACCACCATGCGCCCGTCGGCCGGGTTGATGGCGAACTGCACGTTCGATCCACCGGTCTCGACGCCGATCACCCGCAGGCAGGCGATCGAGGCGTCGCGCATCCGCTGGTATTCCTTGTCGGTCAGCGTCAACGCCGGGGCGACGGTGACGCTGTCGCCGGTGTGCACCCCCATCGGGTCGACGTTCTCGATCGCGCACACGATGATGCAGGTGTCCGCGCGGTCGCGGACCACCTCCATCTCGAACTCCTTCCAGCCGAGCACGCTCTCCTCGATCAGCACCTCGGTGGTCGGCGAGGCGTCGAGGCCGCCTTGCGTGATCGTGTCGAACTCCTCGCGGTTGTAGGCGATGCCGCCGCCGGTGCCGCCGAGGGTGAAGCTGGGCCGGATCACCGCCGGCAGCCCGATCTCGGTCAGTGCGGCACGGGCCTCGGCCAGCGTGCGGGCGATGCGCGAGCGCGGGCTTTCGAGGCCGATGGCGCTCATCGCGTCCCGGAATTTTAGCCGGTCCTCGGCGCGGTCGATCACCTCGGCGTTGGCGCCGATCAGCTCGACGCCGTGGCGGGCCAGGGCACCGTTGGCGGCCAGCGCCATCGCGCAGTTCAGTGCCGTCTGCCCGCCCATGGTCGGCAGCAGCGCGTCGGGTTTTTCGCGGGCGATGATGCGCTCGACGAACTCGGGCGTGATCGGCTCGATGTAGGTGGCGTCGGCCAATCCGGGGTCGGTCATGATGGTGGCGGGGTTGGAGTTGACCAGGATGACCCTGAAACCCTCCGCCCGCAGCGCCTTGCACGCCTGCGCGCCGGAGTAGTCAAACTCGCACGCCTGGCCGATCACGATTGGGCCGGCGCCGATGATCAGAATCGACGAGATGTCGGTGCGGCGGGGCATCTACGCCGCGTCCATCATGGCGACGAAGCGTTGGAACAGGTGGCCGGCGTCGGACGGGCCGGGGCTGGCCTCGGGATGGTATTGCACGCTGAACACCGGGCGGTCGTCGCAGGCGAGCCCCTCGTTGCTGCCGTCGAACAGGCTTTCGTGGGTGACGCGGACCCCGGCCGGGAGGCTTGCGGCCTCGACGGCGAAACCGTGGTTCTGGCTGGTGATCTCGACGCGGCCGGTGGCGATCTCGCGCACCGGCTGGTTCGCCCCGCGATGGCCGCGCGAAAGCTTGGACGTGCGCCCGCCGAGTGCGAGGCCGAGCAATTGGTGGCCGAGGCAGATGCCGAACAGCGGCAGCCCGTCCGCCAGCACGCCCTGGATCGCCGGCACCGCGTAGGCCGCCGTCGCCGCCGGGTCGCCGGGGCCGTTGGACAAAAAGACGCCGTCGGGGCGGTGGCGCCGGATGTCGTCGGCGGTCGCCGTCGCTGGCACCACGGTTACGCGGCACCCGGCCTGAGCGAGGCTGCGCAGGATGTTGCGCTTGGCCCCGTAGTCGACCGCGACGACGTGGTGGCGCGGGCTGGTCTGGCGCGCGCCGCCGTGCGGCCATGCCCACAGCGTCTCGTCCCACTCGTAGGTTTGCGTGCACGACACCTCGCGCGCGAGGTCCATGCCGTCCAGGCCGGGCCACGCCGTCGCCCGCGCGACCAATGCGGGAAGGTCGAAGCGGCCGTCGGCGGGATAGCTCAGCACGCCGGAGGGGGCGCCCGAGTCGCGGATGCGCAGCGTCAGCGCGCGGGTGTCGACACCGGCGATACCCGCGACGCCGTGTCCACGCAGCCAAGCGTCGAGCGGCTGCGTGCTGCGCCAGTTGGCGGGTGCGGTGACGTCGCGGTTGACGACCAGGCCGCGCGCGGCGACCCCGGCCGCCTCGAGGTCGTCCGCGTTGGTGCCGACGTTGCCGATGTGGGGAAAGGTGAAGGTGATGATCTGGCCCGCGAACGAGGGGTCGGTCAGCGTCTCCTGATAGCCGGTCATGCCGGTCGAGAAGCACACCTCGCCCACCGCCGCCGCGCGGGTCGGCGCGCCGAAGCCGCGGCCCCAGAAGACCGAGCCGTCCGCCAACACCAGTGCGGCCGTGGCCCCGTCCGGCGGTCCGTCGGCGGTCGGTCGCCCCGCCAGATCGGCGTAGGTGAGGCCGGTCGCCGCGATCACCGCCGCCCAGTGCCGGGTCGGGATGGCGCGGCCCTGTCGCCACTTTCGCAGCGCCTCGGTGCCGACACCCAGCGTTCGCGCGGCGGCGTCGGGTCCGCCGAGCCTGGCGATGATCGCGTCGACGTCCTGGGTTTCGCTCATGGCGCGACGGTATGGGAAGTTATTTCCGGCCGCAAGCTGCGGGCGACGCAGACTGGGAAATTCGTTCCGGATGCACTCGCGGCGGAGTTGGTCTAAAGCCCGATTGTGCCAGGAGAGACTCCGATGAGCCTACGCGAGGCGTTCACCGCCCAACTGAAAACCGCGATGCTGGCCAAGGAGGTGGCGCGGGTGTCGTCGCTGCGGATGGTCACGGCCAAGCTGAAGGACGCTGACATAGCCGCCCGCCCCGGCCCGCCGATCGCCGACGAGGCGGTGGTCTCGATGCTGCGCGGCATGGTCAAAAGCCGGCGCGAGAGCGTCGAGATGTATGTCCAGGGCAACCGTCCCGACCTCGCCGACAAGGAGACCGCCGAGATCGCGGTGATCGAGGGCTTTTTGCCGCAGCAGATGGACGCGGCCGCGACGCAGGAGGCGGTTCGCGCCGCCATTGCCGCGACCGGGGCCGTGTCGGTCAAAGACATGGGCAAGGTGATGGCCGAGCTGCGGGCGAAGTATGCGGCGACGCTCGACATGGCCGCCGCCGGGCCGCTGGTGAAGGCGGCGCTCGCCTAGCATGGCGCTGTCGCCGGCATTCCTCGACGAGTTGCGGGCCCGCACGCCGCTACAGGCGGTGGTGGCGCGGCGGGTCAAGCTGGCGCGGTCGGGCCGCCACATGAAGGGCTGCTGCCCGTTTCACGGCGAGAAGTCGGCCAGCTTCTACGTCTACGAGGACCATTTTCACTGTTTCGGCTGCGGCGCGCACGGCGACGCGGTGAGCTTCGTCATGCAGTCGCAGGGAGCGACGTTCCCCGACGCGGTGGCCCAGCTCGCCGCCGAAGCGGGGTTGGAGGTGCCGCGTGCCAGCCCCGAGGCCATCGAGACCGAGCGGCTGCGCCACGACCTGCACGACGTGGCACGGCTGGTGGCAGATTTGTTCGCGAAGAAACTGCACGGGCCCGAGGGCAAGCCGGCGCGCGACTACCTCGACCGGCGCGGCATCCGGCCCGACACGATCGCCGCCTGGGGCATCGGCTGGTCGGGCGAGGGACGCGGCGCGCTGGTGGCCGAGATGCGCGGCCAGGGGGTCGAGGTCGACCGGCTGATCGCGATCGGCATGGTGCGCGAGGGCGAGGACGGGCAACCCGGCGGCGAGCTGTTCTTCAACCGCGTCACCTTCCCGATCCGCGACCCGCGCGGCCGCGTCATCGGGTTCGGCGGTCGCACGCTCGGCGACGCGCAACCGAAGTATTTGAACGGGCCGGAGACGCCGCTGTTCTCCAAGCGCGCCGTGCTGTTCGGCCTCGATCGGGCGCGCGAGGGTGTCCGCGCCGGCGGGCCGGTGATCGTCTCCGAAGGCTACCTCGACGTGATCGCGCTGCATCAGGCCGGGTTCACCGGCGCCGTGGCCCCGCTCGGCACCGCGCTGACCGAGCCGCAGCTGCAGCTGCTGTGGCGGCTGTCGCCCAATCCGGTGCTCTGTTTCGATGGTGACGCTGCGGGCGGACGGGCGGCGTCCCGCGCGATCGAGCTCGCGATGCCGCACCTGACGCCGGAGCGGACGCTGGCGATCGCGCGGCTGCCGGCCGGCGAGGACCCGGACAGCCTGCTCAAGGCGCAAGGGCCGGCGGCGATGCGGGCGGTGCTCGACGCGGCGACCGCGCGGCCGCTGTCGACCGTGCTGTACGACATGTTCCGCGAGGGCACGGCCGCGACGCCAGAGGCTCGCGCGGCGCTGCGGGCCCGGCTGTTGGAAGTCGCGGGCAAGGTCGGCGACGCCTCGCTCGGCCGTGAGTATCGCGCGGCGTTCCTCGAACGGATGTGGGACGAGCGGCGCGCCAAGCCGACCGCGCGGCGCGTCGTGGCCCCACCGCACCGGATCACCCCGACGCCCGCCGCCGCCGACGAGACGCGGGGGCGGCTGTTGCTGTGCCTGTTGCTGTACCACCCGGCCATCCTGCACGACGAAGAGGAGACGATCGCGTCGTTGCCGATGCCGCCGTTGTTGCGCCGGCTCCACGCGGCGCTGCTGGATTGGCTTTCGCACGCGCACGACCTTGACTCCGCCGCCCTGTCGGACCACCTCGCGCGACTTGGGCACGCCGAGGAGGTCGCGGTCCTGCGGGTGTCCGTGGCCGTGGCCATGCCGCCCCAGGCAAAGCCGGAAGCGATGATGGCCGAGGCGCTGACCTGCTTTTGGCACTTTGTTGGCCTGATGCGGGGTGACGGATTGGTGGCCGAGCTGGACGCCGCCCGCGCTGCGTTCACCAACAGTCCCGACGAGGCCAATCAACGCCGACTGCTGGCGTTGCGCCGGGCGCAGCACCAATTGATTCAAATGACGGCCGATCACGACGATCTGGCCGACGCCGACTGAGACCACGATACCGGAGTCGCCAAACCCATGGCCACCAAGCCCGCCGCCGCCGAGACCGCGACCGCCGAGCACGACGTCGACACCACGCTGATCGACACCCAGTCCGCCGCCGTCAAGCGGCTGATCGCGAAAGGTCGTGAGCGCGGCCACATCACCTTCGACGAACTGAACGCCGTCCTGACACCCGAGCAAACGAGCTCGGAGCAGATCGAGGACGTGATGTCGATGCTCAGCGAGATGGGCATCCAGGTCGTCGAAGGCGAGGAGGCCGAAGAGGGCGACGCCGCCAAGAAAGAAGAGAAGGCCGAGGGCGAGGCGGAGGCCGAGGTCGACGAGGAACGGCCGGCCGCCGAGGGTGCGGCCGAGAACATCGGCCGCACCGACGACCCGGTGCGGATGTACCTGCGCGAGATGGGCAGCGTAGAGCTGCTGTCGCGCGAGGGCGAGATCGCGATCGCCAAGCGGATCGAGGCCGGCCGCGACATGATGATCGGCGGCCTCGGCGAGAGCCCGCTGACGTTCCGCGCGATCATCTCGTGGCACGAAGCGCTGAAAGCCGGGAAGATGCTGCTGCGCGACATCGTCGACCTGGAGGCGACCCAGGGCGGCCCGCCGCCGGCCGAGATCGCGGCTGCCGCCGAGGGTGCCGACGGTGTCGAGGCGCCAGAGGCCGCCGCCGCCGGTGACGCGCCGCCGCCGGCGTTCGTGCCGCCGGCCGAGAGCGACGACGACGAGGAAGGCGAGGGCGGCGGGATCTCGCTGTCGGCGCTCGAGGAGAAGCTGAAGCCGGAGGTGCTGGCCGCGTTCGAGGAGATTGAGGCGCTGACCCGCAAGCTGTCCAAGATGCAGGCCAAGCGGCTCGAGACGATCACCGCCGGCGAGGCCGCGAGCGCCAAGGGCGAAAAAAGCTACGACAAGCTGCGCGACGAGCTGGTCGCCAAGGTCCAGCAGGTGCGGCTGCACAACAACCGCATCGAAGAGCTGGTGATGCAGCTCAAACAGCTGAACCAGCGGCTGAACGGGCTGGAGGGCCAGCTGCTGCGGATGGCCGAGGGCGCCAAGGTGCCGCGCGACGACTTTTTGTTGCAGTACCGCGGCCACGAGCTCGACCCGAACTGGCAGGAGCGGGTGGCGCACCTGCCCGGCAAGGCGTGGAAGCTGTTCTCCAGCCGCCACGCCGAGGACGTGCCGAAGGTGCGCGCCCAGATCGCCGCCATCGCCCAGGACGCACACCTGCCGATCAGCGAGTTCCGCCGCGTGTACGTGACCGTCAGCCGGGGCGAGCGCGACAGCGCCCGGGCCAAGAAGGAGATGATCGAGGCGAACCTTCGTCTCGTGATCTCGATCGCCAAGAAATACACCAACCGCGGGCTGCAGTTCCTGGACCTGATCCAGGAGGGCAACATCGGCCTGATGAAGGCGGTCGACAAGTTCGAGTACCGGCGCGGCTACAAGTTCAGCACCTACGCGACGTGGTGGATCCGCCAGGCGATCACCCGCTCGATCGCCGACCAGGCGCGCACCATCCGCATTCCGGTCCACATGATCGAGACGATCAACAAGCTGGTCCGCACCAGCCGCCAGATGCTGCACGAGATCGGCCGCGAGCCGGCGCCCGAGGAGCTGGCCGAGAAGCTCGGCATGCCGCTCGATAAAGTACGCAAAGTGCTGAAGATCGCCAAGGAGCCGATCAGCCTCGAAACCCCGATCGGCGACGAGGAGGACAGCCACCTCGGCGACTTCATCGAGGACAAGGCGGCGGTGATCCCGCTCGACGCGGCGATCCAGGCCAATTTGCGCGAGACGACGACCCGGGTGCTGTCGAGCCTCACGCCGCGCGAGGAGCGGGTGCTGCGGATGCGGTTCGGCATCGGCATGAACACCGACCACACGCTCGAGGAGGTCGGCCAGCAGTTCAACGTGACCCGCGAGCGCATCCGCCAGATCGAGGCAAAGGCGCTGCGGAAGCTGAAACACCCGAGCCGCAGCCGCAAGCTGCGCAGCTTCCTCGACGATTAAGGGGTTCGGGATGTCGGCCGCATCGCCATCGCCTGAGCATCGGCCCGCCGAGCATCGGCGCGAGCCGGAATTCAGGCGGGTGCCGGTCCGGGTGACGTTCCTCCGCATGGACCAGCGGCCGACCGACCCGCGGCCGGCCTGGCCGGAGCCGGTCGAGGTGGTTAATCGTCCCGACTGCACGGTCGCCGAATATCGCGCGCTGTACGACGGGGTGGGGGCGAAATACTGCTGGTGGCTGCGCCGGGTGATGCCGGACGCCGAGTTGGAGCGCTTGCTGCGGGCGCCGGTGGTGCGGATCACCGTGCTGAAGGTCGGCGGCAAGGTGGCGGGCTTTCACGAGCTCGATCGCACGAACTGGCCATCGATCAACCTCAGCTATTTTGGCCTGATGGACCATGCGCTCGGCCGTGGCCTGGGCCGCATGTTTCTGCGCGACGCGATCGAGACGGCGTTTTTCTTCGGCTGCAAGGCGATGACCGTCAACACCTGCACCGCCGACCACCCGCGCGCGCTGCCGAACTATCTAGCCGCTGGTTTCCAGCCGGTCCGCACCGTCGACGAGATGTGGGACGTGCCGACCCGGCTGGGGCTGAGCCTTGACCGAGGTTCCTAGCGCCGCCTCCCACGGCCACGTCTTCCTTGGCGCCGGCCACGAAAACGCCGAGCGGCGGACGTGGTGGGTGATCGGCCTCTGCACCGCGATGATGGTGCTCGAGATCGTTGGCGGCTTGGCGTTCAACTCGATTGCGCTGGTGGCCGACGGTCTGCACATGACGACCCACGCCGGCGCGCTGTTGCTGGCGGCGCTGGCGTATTCGTACGCGCGGCGGCATGCCCACGACGCCCGGTTCACGTTCGGCACCGGCAAGCTCGGCGACCTGGCGGGGTTCACCAGCGCCATCGTGCTGGCGATGATCGCGCTGTTGATCGGCTACGAGGCGGTTTCACGGCTCTTGGCACCGGTGCCGATCGCGTTCGGCGAAGCAATCCCGATCGCCTGCCTCGGCTTGGTCGTCAATCTCGCAAGCGCGTGGCTGCTGAGCGGCGGCCATGACCACTCGCACGGGCACGGCCATTCCCACGTTCAAGCCCACTCACACAACGACGCGAAGGCGATGACACTGGGTGGCGAGGCCCTGCTGCTGACGGTCGAGGAGGACGGCGTCCCGCCCCGCTTCCGTCTGGTCCGCGCCGATGGCGGTATCCCGGACGCCGCCGGCCTGGCGGTCGAGACGGTGCGGCCGGACGGCACCCGGCAGCGGTTCGCGATGACGCCCGACCCGGCGGGCCTGGTCGGCACGCCGGACATCCCCGAGCCGCACGAGTTCTCGGTCATATTGAGGCGCGACCAGGCGCTTGCCGAGCTGCGGTTCACCGAGGACGCGCACGGCCACGCTGGTGCCGAGCGCGACAACAACATGCGCGCGGCGGTGGTCCATGTCGCGGCCGATGCCGCCGTCTCGGTGATGGTGATCGTCGGCCTGTTGCTGGCCCGCGCGTTCGGGTGGCTGTGGATGGACCCGGTTGCCGGCCTGGTCGGCGCCGTCGTGATCGCCAGCTGGGCGTATGGCCTGGTGCGCGACACCGGCGCCATTTTGCTCGATATGGACCCCGACCCGGCGCTGGCACGGCGCGTGCGGGCGGCCGTCGAGACCGAGGGCGACCGGCTCACCGACTTCCATTTGTGGCGGCTCGGGCCCGGGCACCTTGGGGCCGTGCTGTGCGTCGCCACCACCCACCCGCACGCGCCGGACGACTACCGTGACCGGCTGCGCGGCTTCAAAACCCTGTCCCACGTCACGGTGGAAGTCAGCCGGGCCAGCTAAAGCAGTAGCTCGACACACCCACCGTCATTGCGAGGAGCGCTTGCGACGAAGCAACCCAGAGCAACAGCCGCGTGTGTGGCTCTGGGTTGCTTCGTCGCCGCGTGGCTCCTCGCAATGACGACCGAGCTTCCATTTCAACTTGATCCGATGACGCGCTAGACCATCGCCTCCTGCACCATCTTTCGGGCCATCGCGGCGGCGAACCCGGAGAAGTCCGGCGTTTCGGCCGTGAAGGAGCCGGGGCCGCCGACAATCTCGCGGGAATAGCTCGCCACCAAGTCGGGCTCCTCGCGCAGCACGCACAGCCCGTTGATAACGAGACCATGGGCGACCAACCGGTCCCGGATCGGCGTTGGCGGCGGCCCGTCGTTGCTGCGGCCGTCGCCGGCGACGTCGACCACTCTTCGTCGCGCCGACCCGGGCAGTTTGCCTAACGCCGCCTCGGCCGCCAGCAACGCCGAGCCGAGTGCGGTGGTGCCCGGGCGCACGGCGCGCGACATTTCGCCGACCCGGTGGCTGAACGCAAACAGCGCCGCACCGCTGTCGAGCGCCGTCCAGTCAACCGCCAGCGCCTGCGCCTCCGGCCCCGAGAACAGCAGCACCGCCACGAACGCCGTCCGGCCGTCCCCCACCAGAGCTTCGGCCACCGCGTCGGACCGCAACGCCTGTGCCGTGCCGTACGCGATCAGGTCGAACTCCTCGTAGGTGACGCTCGCCGAGCCGTCGAAGGCGAGCAACAAAGCGAGGTCCGCGCGCGTCATGACCGGTGCAATAGCGCGAGGCAACGAGATGGCGAAGCAACCGGCGGCCGACCACCACGAGCGGGGCCGCGTGCAGGTCGAGGTGGTGGACGGCGTCGGCCTGTTGACGTTCGACAACGCGAGCCAGAAGAACGCGATCGACGCCGGCATGTGGGACGCGATGGCGGACGGCGTCGCCCGGTTCGCCAAGGACGAAGCCGTCCGGGTGGTGATCCTGACCGGCGGCGGCCACCTGGCGTTCGCGACCGATCCGGCGGCGACCGCAAAAGGCGAGGGCGACGCGGACGCCGACCAGCGCCGTCGCGTGGCCGAGGTGTGTAAGGCGCTGAGCGACTATCCCCGCCCGGTGCTGGCGCGCATCCGGGGCGAGTGCGTCGGCCTCGGCCTGATCGTGGCGCTGGCGGCCGACATCCGGGTGGCCGCGCGCGACAGCGGGTTCGCGCTGCCGGCGGTCAAGCTCGGGGCCGGCTACGACGCGGACGCGGTGGCGGCGGTCGTGCGCCTGGTCGGGCCCGGCAACGCCGCCCGCCTGCTGCTGACCGGCAACCGGATCGAGGCGGACGAAGCGGCCCGCATCGGCCTGATCAGCCTGCTGGTGGACGACATCGAGCTGTCGGACACCGTGACCGAGCTGGCGGCGCAGATCGTCGCCAACCCGGACGCAGCGGTGGTGACAACCAAGCGGGCGTTGTCCGCCCATTACGCGGCCGCGTAGCCGACCACCCCCTTGGTCTCCAAAAAATCCTCCATCGCCCACTTGCCGTACTCGCGGCCGTTGCCGGACTGCTTGTAGCCGCCGAACGGGGCGCCGCTGTCCCACGCCGGGTAGTTCATGAACACGTTGCCCGCCCGCAGCTGTGCGGAGACCCGCCGCGCCCGTTCGACGTCGCTCGACTGCACGTAGGCGGCTAGCCCGTACGGCGTGTCGTTGGCCAGCCGCACCGCCTCGGCCTCGTCGGCATACGGCAGGATCACCAGGACGGGCCCGAAGATCTCCTCGCGGGCGATCGTCATGTCGTTGCGCACGCCGGCGAACACGGTCGGGCGGACGTAGTAGCCGCGGTTGAGATGCTCGGGCCGGCCGGGGCCACCCACCACCAGCTCGGCGCCCTCGTCGATGCCGGCCTGGATCAGCCGCTGGATCTTCTCGTACTGCACGGCGCTGACCACCGGGCCGATCGTGCTGCGGGGGTCGTCCGGCTTGCCGACCACCACCGTCTCGGCCGCCGCCCGGGCGATCCGCTTGACCTCGTCGTGGCGATCGATGGGCACGAACATCCGGGTCGGCGCGTTGCACGACTGGCCGCTGTTGCTCATCATCCCGGTGACGCCCTTGGTCACCGCACGCTCGAAATCGACGTCGGGCAGCAGGATGTTGGCCGACTTGCCGCCCAGCTCTTGGGCCACGCGCTTGACCGTCCGCGCCGCCGACTGAGCGACCAGGATGCCGGCGCGGGTCGAGCCGGTGAACGACATCATGTCGATGTCCGGATGCGCCGACATCGCCTCGCCGACCGTCGCACCATCGCCTTGGACCATGTTGTAGACGCCGGGGGGCACGCCGGCCGCGTGCATCACCTCGGACCAGATGACCGCGTTGACCGGCGCCACCTCCGACGGCTTTAGCACCATCGTGCAGCCGGTCGCGATCGCCGGTGCGACCTTGCAGACGATCTGGTTGATCGGCCAGTTCCACGGCGTGATCATGCCGACGACGCCGATCGGCTCCTTGGCGATCAACGTCGAACCCTGCATCCACTCGAATACGAAGGCTTCCAGGTCCTTGATCATGCGTTCCAGGTGCAGCGTGCCCATCGCCGCCTGGCTGGTCCGGGCGAACCCGAGTGGGGCGCCCATCTCGCGCGACAGCGCTTGGGCCACGTCGTCGATCCGCTTGTTGTATTCGGACAGCATCGCCCGCAGCAGGTCGAGCCGGTCGCGCTTGCTGGTGGCGGCGAACGCCGGGAAGGCGGCGCGGGCGGCGGCCACCGCGCGGTCGACGTCGGCGGCGCTGCCCATCGCAATCTGGGTGAACGCCTCCTCGGTCGACGGGTCGACCACGTCGAGCACCGCCGGTGTCGCCGGCTCGACCCACTGTCCATCGATGTAGAACTGGCGCTCGTGCGGCATGGCGGCCCCCGGTAATGGCACCTTCCCCGGATTGGGCGGTGCGCTATATGGTGCAACCCTAGCGCTCCGGGTCGGTCGTTTCCAGAGTCCGGCCGGGCCGCTATCGGGTCGTCAACAAGAAACCGGAGGGAAAAACCATGGTCGACAAGGTTCTGAGCGAAGTCGCGAAGGAAATCGCGATCCGCCCCCACTACGACAACTGGATCGGCGGCAAGTGGACGCCGGCGGTGCGCGGCCAGACGTTCGACAACGTCTCGCCGATCAACGGCCGGGTGATCTGCACCGTCGCCCGCTCGACCGCCGAGGACGTGGAGCTGGCGCTCGACGCGGCCCACGCGGCGAAGGACGCCTGGGGCCGCACCTCGCCCGCCGAGCGCGGCATCATCCTGAACAAGATCGCCGACCGGATCGAGAGCAAGTTGTCGACGCTGGCCCTGGTCGAGGCGATCGACAACGGCAAGCCGATCCGCGAGACGACGCACGCCGACATGCCGCTGGTGATTGACCACTTCCGCTACTTCGCCGGCGTGATCCGCGCCCAGGAGGGCGGCATCAGCCAGGTCGACAACGAGACCGTCGCCTACCATTTCCACGAGCCGCTCGGCGTGGTCGCCCAGATCATCCCGTGGAACTTCCCGATCCTGATGGCGACCTGGAAGCTGGCGCCGGCGCTGGCCGCAGGCAACTGCGTCGTGCTCAAGCCCGCCGAGCAGACCCCGATGGGCATTGCCGTGCTGATGGACATCATCGGCGACCTGCTGCCACCCGGCGTGTTGAACGTCGTCCAAGGCTTCGGCGTCGAGGCCGGCAAGCCGCTGGCGCAGTCCAAGCGCGTGGCCAAGGTCGCGTTCACCGGCGAGACCACCACCGGCCGGCTGATCATGCAGTATGCGTCGGAGAACATCATCCCGGTGACGCTGGAGCTCGGTGGCAAGTCACCGAACATCTTCTTCGCCGACGTGATGAACGAGGACGACGACTACTTCGACAAGGCGCTCGAAGGGTTCACGATGTTCGCTCTGAACCAGGGCGAGGTCTGCACCTGCCCGAGCCGCGCGCTGATCCAGGACAGCATCTACGACCGCTTCATGGAGCGGGCGCTGGCCCGGGTCGCCAAGATCAAGCAGGGCAACCCGCTCGAGATGAGCACGATGATCGGCGCCCAGGCGTCGAACGACCAGCTCGAGAAGATCCTGTCGTATTTCGACATCGCCAAGCAGGAAGGGGCCAAGGCGCTGTGCGGCGGCAAGCGGGCGCAGCTCGGCGGCGACCTGGAGGGTGGCTTCTACGTCGAGCCGACCGTGCTCGAGGGCCACAACAAGATGCGGGTGTTCCAGGAGGAGATCTTTGGGCCGGTCGTCTCGGTGACGCGGTTCAAGGACGAGGCCGAGGCGCTCGAGATCGCCAACGACACGCTATACGGACTGGGCGCGGGCGTGTGGTCGCGCAACGGAAACACGGCCTACCACATGGGCCGGGGCATCAAGGCGGGGCGGGTGTGGACCAACTGCTACCACCTGTATCCGGCTCACGCGGCGTTCGGCGGCTACAAGGCATCGGGCATCGGCCGTGAGAACCACCGTATGATGCTCGATCATTATCAGCAAACTAAGAACTTGCTGGTCAGCTACAGCCCGAAGGCGATGGGCTTCTTCTGAGACTTGAGGCCACGGCGCGGGGCGTTATGCCCCGCGCCCGACTGCCGTAGAGGAGTGTTGGACGTGATTGACCGGGTGACGGTGACGCCGGCCGCCGAGGCGGTGATCGCCAAGTTGTCGGCGCTGAATGGGCCGCTGATGTTCCACCAGTCGGGCGGTTGCTGCGACGGTAGCTCACCGATGTGCTACCCGCGCGGCGATTTCCGGGTCGGCGCGCAGGATATCTTCCTTGGCCGCATCGTCGACATGCCGTTCTACATCGGCGCGAACCAGTTCGAATACTGGGAACACACCCAACTCATCATCGATGTGGTGCCCGGCCGTGGCTCGGGCTTTTCGTTGGAGGCGCCGGAAGGCGTGCGGTTCCTGACCCGCAGCCGGGTGTTCACGGACGACGAGGTGGCGACGCTGTCGGAGGCCGGGCCACCACCGCGCGGGGATGTCGCGGCGGCGTCATAGCGCCCCGCTGGCTGGCGCTGTCGCTTGCGGCGCATGGGCTGGTGGCGGGTATCTTGATTGTTGAACTCCCCGCCGAAGCCCGGTCCGAGGCAGCCCTGGTCGAGGTCAAGTTCGGCAAGAACGCCGACGTGCCGGTCGCGGCGGCGGCCAACATGGTGGCGGCCAACGCGGTGGCGGGTAGCAGCCCCGGGCCCGCCCGAAAATCCGATCCGGACGTGATGGTGGCCGGCGGGGGCGAAGTGGGCCTCGACATCAGGCGCGACGACGACGGCGTGGTCGAGGCCGTCAGCGACCCCGGCAACCCCGCGCCACACTACCCCGAGGCGGCCGTCGAGCGGCGCGAATCCGGGTCGGTGGTGTGGCGGATCTTTGTCGACAGCGACGGCCGGGTCGACCACATTGCGCCGGTGAAGACATCCTCATACCGCGACCTCGACGACGCCGCCCGCGTGGCGTTCCTGCGTTGGCATTTTCGCGCGGCCAGACAGGACGGCGTGCCCGTCGCCTCGTCGCGCGACCTCACCGCGAACTTCGTGCTGCCATGACGATCCGCATTGACCGCGTAGTGACACGCGCCGGCGACGGCGGCCAGACCAGCCTCGGCGACGGCGCGCGGGTCGCCAAGGACGACGCACGGGTCGAGGCGTATGGCACGGTCGACGAGGCCAACGCGGCACTCGGCCTGCTCAGGTTGCATCTGCACGACGATCCGGAGGCCGACGCGATGGTCGCGCGGATGCAGAACGACCTGTTCGACGTCGGCGCCGACCTTTGCGTGCCGGGCGAGGCGGGCGATCGGCTGCGGGTGACCGACGCGCCGACCCTGCGCCTGGAGGCGGAGGTGGCGGCCATGAATGCGACGCTGACCCCGCTGACCAGCTTCGTGCTGCCTGGCGGCACGCCCGCCGCCGCCCACGCCCACCTGGCCCGCACCATCGTGCGCCGCGCCGAGCGCCGGGCGGTCGCGTTGAGCCACACCGAGACGGTCAACCCGGCCGTGCTCCACCTGTTGAACCGGATGAGCGACCACCTGTTCGTGCTCGGCCGCCAGCTGAACCCGGACGGCGACGTGGCCTGGGTGCCCGGTGCAAACCGCTAGACGACCAAGACGCCGCTGTGCTTGGCCTTGTGCGGCGGTTCCAGGTGGATCGTGGTGACCACGTCGGCCATCTCCGCCTTGAGCGCGCCCTCGATCCGGTCGCAGATGTCGTGCGCGGCGGACACCGTCATGTCGGCCGGCACAACCAGATGGAACTCCAGGTAGGTCAGCCGGCCGGCGTGACGGGTGCGCAGGTCGTGCGCCTCGATCGCGCCGTCGGCGCTGCGCCCGACCACGGCGCGGATGCGCTCCAGCGTCTCGGTCGGCGGCGCCTCGTCCATCAGTCCGCCGACCGAGCGGCCGATCACCAGCAGCCCCGACACCAAGACGTAGATCGCGGTGCCGGCGGCGACCGCCGGATCGAGCCACGCCTGGCCGGTCGCGACCGCGACGCCGACGCCGAGCACGATGCCGGCCGAGGTCGTCACGTCGGCCGACAGGTGGCGCGCGTCGGCCGCCAGCACCGGCGAGCGCAGCCGCAGCCCGGCCCGGTGCAGCACGACCGCCCACGCGAGGTTCAGCAGCGTCGCCCCGGCGTTGAGCGCGATCCCTGGCAGCGGCGCCATAAGCGGCACCGGGTTGCGCCAGCTCGCCCAGGAATGCTGCAGGATGACAAACGCGGCGATGATGATGAGCGCGCCCTCGACCATGGCGGCGAAGAACTCCGCCTTGTCGTGGCCGTACGGGTGGTTCGCGTCGGCGGGGCGGGCGGCGAAGTGCAGGGCGCCGAGCGCCATCAGGGCGGCGACCACGTTGACCACGGTTTCCGCCGCGTCGGAGAACAGTGCCGCGCTGCCGGTGATCGCCCACGCCGCCGTCTTGAGCGCGAGCACCGTGAGCCCGACACCGATGCTGCAGGTGGCGATGCGTTCACTGCGGGTCATGCGGCGCGCGCGTCCATCGGACGGCGGAGATAGCAGCGCCGGCGCGGGTCCG
>JAABUX010000670.1_pt1 | contig 56356 bp, 50 predicted proteins | sample 5561851 | NCBI WGS metagenome assembly JAABUX01 (sample SAMN10711883, study PRJNA513361) | rock metagenome | isolation source: Antarctica rocks | place: Antarctica: Victoria Land, Richard Nunatak red sandstone | collected 2016-01-03
AGTGCCGAAGACTCTGGAAGAACTGCGAACGGAAGCTGAACACCAGCCTGCAAATGGTCCATCTCGCCTTCCTCGTACTCCTACTCAGAAGATCGTGAACAAGCTCTAAGAGCTTGCCCGATTAATCATGCAACTGTAGGACACTCTGAACTACGGCACAAACGAAGAGAAAATACCGCGCATGTTCAGCGTCCCCCAGCCGGTAACCGCATCCCAGCCCTGCGTAATCGGCAGCGAGGAATCCGTGCCAAAAACCAGGTCATAGTGGTTCCCGCTTCTGCCGTTATAGAGCGCGCCAAGGAACGGCGCATCGGTTTCCGGCGCCGCAAGCGCCTCGGCCGAATAGCGCTCCAGGTACATGCCCTGCTGCACCGTGCCCGATGTGGAGAACTGGCCCGGTGGCGCGGTCACGTCCGTGATGTTCGCGGTGCCTGCGTACTGCGCGATGTAGGGTGCGGCCTGCCCCAGAGGGAAACCGTAGCGCTGGTCGAGCAGCGCCCACTCCGCCGAAAAGATCGGCGCAGCCAGGCTGGTGCCGCCGATCGCGACGTAAAACTGTTTCCCGCTTACGGTAAAGATGATCTCGGCGCCTGTGTACGGATCGGCCAACGCGGAAACATCAGGAAGCTGACGGCCCGATCCGTTCAAATTGCTCTGGTAGGCGGGTTTCTTGAAGTACTGGCTGGTACCGCCGCCGGCGCCGAAGAGAAAGCCCTCCACCAGCGGTGGGTCGTCCACGGTGGTTGGCGTGGCAAGCCGGGTAATGTTCGTGCCCCACCCAGTCTGGAACAGCGAGCCGTCGATAGGATTGAAAGCCGCGCTCGTGCCGCCAACCGCGGTGGCGTAGGGCGAATCCGCCGGCGAACTGACGTCAGGCACGGTCCCCTTTTCAGCCGTTTTGAAATCGCCGCTGTCGCCAGTCGAAAAATTGACCGAAATGCCTTCAAACGCGGCCAGTTCGCATAGTTCGTCCCAGGACGTGATTCCCTGCGGATCCGATTCCATCTCGCCCAGGCCATAACTGTTCGAGATGACATTCGACAAGTGATTCTCGATCACATACAGAACACCGGCCTGCAGGTCGTCGTTGTTGTTGCTCGCTGCGGCGATCAGAACGATATTGGCGCCGGGCGCAATGGCGTGCGACCACTCCACATCCAGCGTCGTTTCCTCAGCCCAGCCGGCATTGGCAGCCGTAACCGGCGCGGGCTCGATCACCTTGAAAGTAGCGGCTGTGGCCGCGGGCAGGTGATAGACCGAGTTGAAGGTAGCCAGATCGGCGTCGATGGTCGGTGAACCATACGCGTCGACGATCGCGATCGTCTGCCCCGTGCCGGTATAACCCTGACCGTAGACCGTGTCCAGGCCGGCGAGTCGGTACTCATCCTGGGGCGAGTAGCCGCAGGGGCTCACAGTTCCGGGCGTGGTGTTGCCGGTGTTGGCCCCGTACACTACGCCGGCGTATGTCGCCAGGATAGGCTGTCCAGGAATGACTCCGGGGCCGGTGAACTGTTCCGTCTGCGGCGCATAGAAGCACGCCGAAGAGAAATACGCGCCATTGGGGCCTGCGCTAGCGACCGGGACAACGCCGATCTGCTTGCCTGTATCGGGATCGACCGGGTGCACGATATACGGCTGCATGCCCTTGCTCGCAACGCCGGTCACGGCCATGACCAGCCCTGCGGCTTCGTTACCTAGCGCGGGCGCGGTGTCGAGCGCGCTCACGACCGCGCCGTTCTCCATCCGGTACTGGTTGATCGTCGTGTGGAACGCGGCTTCAAAATCAGAGGTTTGCCCCTGGATTTTGACGGAAAAGTTATTGGCGTCGACGCTCACCACAGCGAGCTTGTGCGCGAAAAGCTCCTTTTTGACGCTTTCCATCTCGGCCGCGGTCGGCGCGAACTGCTTCAAGGCTTCGATCCCCGCGAACTTCTGGAAGGTCGGCGAGCCGGGCGTATACATGGCCTGCACCGCCCCATCGAGCGCGGCCTTGTTGTGCAACTGTAACCAGACGGTGCCGGTGATCGGCGTGGAAGCGCGCTGTTGCCCAAGGGATACAGCAGACTGCTGGAGAGCCGGGGCAACCTGCCCGTAGGCAGAACCGGCGACCAGAAGGGGCAACGAGGCAGACAACACGGCAGAGCGAAGCTTCGCTCGCGAGGGAGTCGGACGGATGGACATGCGGCACTTCTCCTGAATGAAATGAAGCGGATGACAGATGTGCGATACGGGAGCTTGCGAAGGCTACCTCAATGCGGAGTGCGGCAGGAGACCAGACCACCAGCCATCAGGCAAGAAAAAATTACAGAACTGCCATGCAGAATTAGCGCGCGCCGTGCGAGCATCCTGTCTCAGTGGCAAGATATATAGCACACTGACGCTCCACGCCAAACAACTTTCAGAAAGCAAGTTATACACAGCGCTTTCACGCGCTGGAGGGGAAGCTCAGGAAGCTGTGGCGGCGAGCTCACGCATGGCGATCTGCAAATCGGCCCACGCTTCCTTTTTCTGACGCGGATCGCGCAGCAGGTACGCCGGGTGGTACGTCACGATCAGCTTGGCGTCGTACGCGGGATGAATACGCCCGCGCAAGGCGCTTAATGGGCTTTTAGCTCCAAGCAAGTACGTCGCCGCAGTCGAGCCGAGCGCCACAATCACCTCCGGCCGCACTACACCAAGCTGTTCAAGCAGAAATGGCGTGCAGGTATTGGCTTCGATCGGCTCCGGAACACGGTTGGCCGGCGGCCGGCACTTGACGAGGTTTGCGATATACACCTCCTCGCGCTTGAGCCCCATCGCCATGATCATGTTATTGAGCAGCTGCCCGGCCTTGCCGATAAACGGAACGCCCTGCGCGTCCTCGTCCGCGCCCGGCCCTTCACCCACAAAAAGAAGCCGCGCATTCGGGTCGCCGTCGCCGAAGACGATCGTGTGCCGCCCCGCGAACGCGAGCGGGCAGCGGGTACAGTCGCCGATCTCCGCACGGATTGCCGCGAGCGCACCGGCGCGGTCGGTTGGCGGAAGAACCGCGCCTGGCAAGACGAGCGAAGATGGTGCGGGCTGGGCATGTTTGCGAGCGACGATTTCGTGATCCTCCGGAAATACGGGTGTAGTCGCGGGTGTAGCCGCGCGTATAGCCACGGGCACTGATTCGATCCACGCGTAATCGGCTTGGCCGAAAACAGCAGGCGACGGCGCAGACATTGTTCCGGGTGGCTCTGGGTGAAGAGCCTCGGCCAAAACTGATTCCTCTACCGGAGCGCAACCACGGCGATAAAGATCGTGAATGCCAAGATCGCGCAAAAAACCTACCCGCGCACGCAGGGCAGCCGACGTTTCCGGGGAAAGCGCATGCGGCATAATCAGCGGCTCAGCTGCGAGATGGCCCCTGTTTCCGCAAGCATCGTCTGTGGACGGCGAAGCTGCAGCACCTCTGCGAGAATGCGATCGGCCAGCGCGCGCTTCGCCATTGCCGGCAAATCGGTCGCTGTGGTGCGGGTGAGAAAAGTCGCGGCGTTGTTGTCGGAGTCGAAGCCGAGCCCTTCACGCGAAACATCGTTCAGCACGATCGCGTCCGCGCCCTTGCGCATCAGCTTGGCGCGTCCGCTCGCGAGCGCGTCCTCAGTTTCCGCGGCAAATCCGATCACCAGCATGTCCGGTCTGCGATGCAGCACAATCTCGCTCAGGATATCGGGGGTCGGCTCCAGTTCCAGCGTCAGCGGACCCGAGCGCCGCAGCTTCTGCTCCGCAACCGAGCGAGGCCGGTAATCGGCGACAGCCGCCGACATGATGACCATCGTCGCCTCGCCTAGCCGGGCGAAGATGGCTTCCCGCATCTGCTCCGCTGTGGTGATCGAGATCAGTTCGCAGCCGGCGGGAACCCGCAATGCCGTAGGCGCGGAGACAAGAATCACACGCGCGCCCCGGCGAGCCGCCGCTTCGGCCAGCGCATACCCCATCTTTCCGCTGGAGCGATTGCCCAGAAAACGCACCGGGTCGATGGCCTCGCGGGTGCCGCCCGCGGTGATCAGCACCGTTTCGCCGGCCAGGTCTTCGCTGCGGTGCAGCACACCTAGGACCGCTTCGACGATCGTGCCTGTTTCGGCCAATCGCCCCGCGCCCTGCATGCCGCAGGCCAGCGCTCCGCTGTCGGGCGGCACAATCGTTGCTCCACGCTCCCGCAACAACGCAACATTGGCTTGCGTCGCGGCATGCTCCCACATGCGCACATTCATGGCGGGCGCGATCACCACCGGCGCAAGCGTGGCCAGGTAAAGCGTTGAAAGAAAGTCATTCGCGCGGCCCCCGGCAAAGCGGGCCAGCACGTCGGCCGAGGCAGGCGCAACCACCAACGCGTCCGTCGCCTGCGCCAGTTCGATATGCTCCATGGCGGGCCCGAGTCCGGCCGCCTCATCGGCAGCCTGCTCGCTCCACAAACTCGTAATGACGCGATGTCCCGAGAGCGCGGCAAACGTCAGCGGCTGCACAAAACGCCCCGCGCCTTCGGTCATGACGACCTGCACATCCAGCGCTTTCGCCTGCAACGCGCGCAGCAACTCCGCCGCTTTATAGGCAGCGATGCCGCCGGTCACTCCCAGGGTGATCTTCATGCACGCTCCTCCGGTGGGTCTGCCCCGATTGTAATGCGGGGGAAACAAACAACCATTGGAACGAACTCTGGAAAAGTAGTCCCGGGTGACTGATCACCCAAACAGTTCAGGCGAAACGCGGAATATCCGGTGCTTCGAACCCCGGCTTGATCACCGGCGTTTCATGTCGAATATGCTGCACCATGCCGGCCATAATCTCGTGCTGCGCGATTTTCGATGCCTTCGACGATGGTGACGCCACCAGCGGACTCGAACCGTTCTGCAGCTGACGCGCGCGGCGCGCGGCCACAATGACGTAGCGGAAATTGCTGTCGAACTCGTGCTCAAGCTTCATGAACTGCCTCCCAAACGCTGCTGTTCCTGCCCTTGTGCTTCTGCTCCTGCCCGATTACCGCCTCCCGGCAAAGCCAAATGCCGCAAGTACCGGTTCCAGCCTCGGCGCCATGCCCGCCTGACGACAACCCTTCGCCAGAGCTTCCAATCGCGCCATCTCCCCCGGTGCAACGCGGTGTAAATGGCCTCGCCGAAACCGTTCTACCGCCACAATAGCCGAAAGTTCGTCCACCGCAAGCTCTAAAACATCATTTAGCAGCACATATCCATACCGGAAGTAATTGCCGATCTCGCTGCGAGCCTTACGCAGCCGTCGCGCAATCACCTCGTCATCCAGGCTGCCCTCCGCACGACTCCTGTTGCGCAGCCGCGCTTCCAGCACCTCCGGCGTGGGCGGCAGCACAAAAATACTCACAGCCTCGGCCATCCGGGTGCGCACCTGCTCCGCGCCCTGCACGTCAATATCGAGCAGCAAGTCCTTGCCGTGCGCCGTCGCATCGACCAGCGACTTCCGCGCTGTCCCGTAGTAGTTCCCGAAAACCTCCGCGTACTCGAGAAATTCATCTCGTTCGATCATCGCCTCGAATACAGCGACAGAGATGAAGTGGTACTCGCGGCCACTTTCCTCCGAGCCGCGCGGGGGACGCGTCGTATAAGAGACCGAGAACTCAAGGTCGCTCACCAGCGACCGGATCTGCGCCACAAGCGTCGATTTGCCCGAGCCGGAAGGCGCCGAAATAATGAAGAGAATGCCTGCCACTTGCCTCCTGTTTTCGCGTTCATATGATTACGGCGCATATGCAAGGCCGCTACGGTCTCCAGCTGTTACGCTGCTGTCCGCAGGACTTACTCGAGATTCTGCACCTGCTCGCGCAGCTTTTCGATTTCCGCTTTCATCGCGAGCCCGCATTCGGTAATGCGCGCGCCCCCGCCGGCCACCCCGGTGGTTTTTGAAAACAGCGTGTTCGCCTCGCGGTTCATCTCCTGCAGCAGAAAATCAAGCTTCTTGCCCGTTTCGCCGCCGCCTGCGAGCAACCCACGAAAATGCGCGATGTGCGTGTGCATGCGCGCTGTCTCCTCCTCCACGTCGCCGCGCTCGGCCAGCAGCGCCGCTTCGGTCAGAATACGGTCGCGATCAAAGGTGCGCCCGACCAGTGCCTCCAGGCGCTCCGCGATCCGGGCAATATATGCTTCCTGCACGCCGCCACGCAGCGCTCGCACTTCATTCACCAGCAGCCCAAGCCGGTCGAGGCTGTCGCGCAGAACCGCAGCCAGTGCCGCGCCTTCCTGTGCACGCATCGCCTTCAGAGCCGCAATCGCCTCGGCAAGCAGCGGAAGAACCTCTCGCGCCAGCGCCGCTTCCAGGCTGGCGCCCTCATCCACGTCAGCGTCCTCGCGTGCCTCCGGCGCCCCGAGCAGCATGCCCGGCAGCCGCGCCGCAACGTTCAGGTCCGGTTCGGATGCGAGCCCGAGCTCGGAGGCTGCCGCGCGAAAATTCTCCACATACAGGCGCAGTGCGGGCAGGTCGAAGTGGACCCCAGCCGCGCGGCGTTCACCAGCCTCCCTACGCGGCGCGCGATCGAGCGTAAGCGTGCACTCGACATGGCCACGCGCCAGCGCCTGCTTCAGGTCGGAGCGGATTGAGCTCTCCAGCTGCTCAGCACCCGCGGGTAGGCGCAGCTGTAGATCGAGAAAACGGTGATTGATGCTTTTGAGTGTGAGCGTCAGCGCCGGTACATCACCGGTGCGCGCGGAAACGCGCGCGTAACCGGTCATCGATGAAACCCCAGATGAAGCCCCAGATACAATCCCAGACGCGATCCCAGACGCGATCCCAGACGCGATCCCAGACGAAAGCACCGGGGACGTTATCGAAACAGAAACATTCGTAATTTCCCCCTGCCCATCTCCCACCGGCTCCAGCCCGCCGGTTTGTTCTAACTCCTTCACCTGCTTCCCTTTCCACTCTTCGGCTCTCACGCGCTCGCCTCCTGTTCAGCCATTCCGGCAAACTGCAATTCATACAGCCTGCGATACGTGGGCGACCGCCCCATCAATTCCTCATGCGTCCCAATCGCCGTTAGCGCACCACCCTCCATCACGCCGATGCGCGTCGCGCGTCGCACCGTGGAAAGCCGGTGCGCAATCACAATCACAGTGCGGCCGGCCATCAGGTTTCCGAGCGCCGGCTGCACCAGCGATTCGCTTTCGGCATCGAGCGAGGACGTCGCCTCATCGAGAATCAAAATCGGCGCGTTCTTGAGCAGGGCACGCGCAATCGCGATTCTCTGGCGCTCGCCGCCCGACAGCCGAAACCCTTTCTCGCCAATAGGGGTGTCGTAGCCCTGGGGCAACTGCCGGATAAAGTCGTGCGCCAGCGCCGCGCGCGCCGCGGCTTCCACCTTCGCCAGCGGTACATCCGGCCGACCGTACGCGATATTATTGCGGATCGTATCGTTGAATAGGATGGTCTCCTGCGTGACCTTGCCGATCTGCTCGCGCAGCGAGCGCGTTGACACATCGCGCAGGTCGTAGCCGTCCATCAGGATACGGCCCGAGGTCACGTCGAAAAACCGCGGAATCAGGTTCACCAGCGTCGACTTGCCCGCACCGCTCGGACCGACCAACGCAAGCACTTCGCCCTCGTGAATTGTGAGATCGATGCCAAACAGCACCTGCTTTTCACCTTCGGAATCACTCTCCGGCGAGTAGTGAAAGCCGACGTTTTCCAGCCGGATCGAGTCCTTGAAGCTTTTCAAAACGTGCGCGCGCGGCTTTTCGACGAGGTCGTCATGGTCATCCATGAACCGAAAAATTTCGCTCGAGGCACCGAGCGCCTGCTGAAAATTGTTGTAATACAGCGCGAACTTGCGCACCGGGTCGTAGAGTTTGAACAGCGCTACTAAAAATGTAAAGAACTGCCCTTCCGTCATGGACCGGCTCTGAATCTGCCCGCGCCCCACTAGCAGCAGTAGGGCGATCGCCACCGCGCCGATCAGGTCCATCACCGGCGACGACAGCGCCTGCGCGCGAACCGAACGCAGGTTAGCGCGAAACAACCGGCGCGCCGCCCCGCGAAAGCGCCCCAGCTCCCAGCGCTCCATGTTGAACGCCTTAACGATGCGGTTGCCGGTGATGGTCTCGTGCAGAATGTTCTGGATTTCAGCCAGTTTGTCCTGGCCGCCGCGCGTTGTTTTGCGTACGCTGCGCCCAATGCGCCGGACTGACAGAATCACCACCGGCACAAACAACAGCAGCAGCCACGCCAGCCTGCCGCCCAGTGCGATCACCAGCACCAGCGTGAATACAAGTGTAAAAAACTGCTGCAGAAAATCCGACAGCACCGACGACATAGCGTACTGCACGCGCTCGATATCGTTGATCAGCGTCGAGAGCAACGTGCCGGTCGCATGCTTCTGAAAGAATGAAGCCGACCGGCGCAGCATCGTCTCGTACAGGTCGTCGCGCAAGTCGGTGATCATGCCGAACCCCGCGTAATTCACCAGGTACGTGCCGGAGAAATCACACGCGCTTTTCAGCAGCGTGGACGCGACCAGCGCAAAGCCCACGATGGTCCACTCGTTATGCATCCAGTGCGGCGCAAGCGTGTGCAAGTCGAATCGCAGGTGGGTGCCGAAGCGCGTGTTGAAATTGCCCAGCAACGGAACGGAATGGGTAGCCGCGCCTGGGTGCAGCACATTGTCGAAAATGGGCTGGATCAGCAGGACGCGAAAGGCCTCAAGCAGTCCAACCAGAGCCATCAGCACGACAGCCGCGGCGGCCTGCAATGCATACCGGCGCAGGTAGCCGAGCAGCCTGAGAATCCGCTTCATCGGGCAGCCTGCTTTTGAAAGGCAGATCTGTTCTTCAGGATGAAATGCGGACTGCGGAGCACTTCATGCGGGTAATCCATTCCCCTGAGTTGTAGAGCGGCCTGATCGCTGGTCGAAAGAAATGGCGGCTGATATTCAGCCCAGAACTCGTATGTGCCAACCGGCGCGCTCGATGGCATACGTGGTACTCCCCCCACCACTGCGCCCGGCTCTAAGGAAAGCGTGAGGGCGGATGTGGGGGCTACCGAGCCGTTCTGTGCCAAGGCGAGCGCGGAACCAAATCCGAAACAGAACGCGAGGACACAAATTGCTCCCCATCCGCTCCTTGCGTCATAAGCTTCGATCGCTCGCTGCGTCATGCCATTCTCCTCACAGTGTAGTGAAGGGGACGACTTTCTTCGAGGTGTGCCTGATTGCGATGTCACCGCGGCATGTCGCGATGCGTAATCTTGACCCGGTAGCCTTCAGCCTCGAGCCGTCGCCCCACCTCCTCGGCGATCATTACCGAGCGGTGCTGCCCACCGGTGCAGCCGAACGACACCGTCAAGTAGCTTTTGCCTTCGTGGATATAGTGCGGCAGCAGAAACTGGAGCAAGTCGAGCGTTTTCTCGAGGAACGCCCCAGTCTGCGGGAAGCTGCTGACGTACTCCACCACCTCACGGTCCTGCCCGGTCAACGGCCGAAACTCAGGGATGAAGTGCGGGTTCGGCAAAAAACGTACGTCAAGCACCAGGTCAGCCCCCAACGGAACGCCATTTTTGTAGCCGAAACTCGTGACCGAAATCAGCAGGCTCTTGCCGGCATCCGCACCGAAACGCGTATGCAGGTACGCCCGCAGCTCATGCACGTTGAAGTTTGTGGTCTCCAGCACCACATCGGCCACGTTGCGCACCGGCTCCAGCAGGGTGCGCTCGGCATCGAGCGAAGCCTCCACACTCGCGTCCGCGCCCAGGGGATGCGGACGTCGTGTCTCCGAATAGCGCCGCAGCAGCGCAGCGCGCGCAGCCTCCATGAAAATCACCGTGACAGGCAGCGTCTGCCGCATGCTCAACAAGGTCGAGGGCAGGTGCTCCAGCGCTTCGCCTTCGCGCACGTCCACCACGATCGCGGCCTTGCGCATCGTCGCCGACTTGACGATCAAGGCGGCAAACTGGGGAAGCAACTCGATCGGCAAATTATCAACCGAGTAATACCCCAGGTCTTCAAACGCTTTGAGCGCAGACCCTTTCCCGGAGCCGGAAAGACCCGTCAGAACCACCAGTTCGCGAATTGGGCCGGGGTCACTCAATGCGTTTTGGAGAGCGGACCACGTCTGGTAAACGTCGTCCGCTGCGAGCCGATTTGTTCCGCAATTTAAGGCAGTTCTATCAGTTCAAGCGTACCGTCTCGCTTGCAGTGTAAAACGCGGAACGATCCCGCCTTATCGCGAAAGATAAAAATTTCGCGATTTCGCGTTTCAAGCTCCTTGACTGCCTCCTCCAGACTCATCGGCCTGAGCGCGATCGCATCGATCGTACGCGTGACATGCGGCTCGCTCGACATCTCCGACTGTATGCTCCAACTGCCGTTAGCCGACGTTCGGCTTACGACGGGTGTTCCCGGCGCGATGTCCGGCTGCAGCCCGAGTACCTCATCGAGCGGCGAGTCCGGCGTATTGAGCAGCGCCGTGCGTTTTCCCTTGCCCCCTCGCTCCAGCGCCGGTTCCACCACGGCCTTCTCATCCTTCGGCAGCCGCTTCTGGGTGGCGCGCTTCTCCTTGAAACGGATCGCCTGCGCTTCGGTCTTCTCCAGCGCCTGCCGCAATGCCGTTTCCATGCTCCCGGTGCTCTCGCAAAGCCCCACCAGGTCCTGCGCATGCGTCTTCACCGTGACTTCCGCAATCTGCCGGTACTTCTCCGCCGTCACAATGACGTGCGCGCTGGAGCCGCCTCCCAGCATCTTCTCCATGCGATCCAAATAGGGCCCCGCGAGGGTGCGCATTTCATCCGTGACCACCGCATCGTGCCTGCCTGTGTACTCAACGTCCATCGTTGCTCCTTTTCGAGTGTCTGGCTCGAGCGTCTCGCGCCTTGCTTACCCGCGCACACGACGCTGATGCGTACTTGGGATGCGCATATCCTCGCGATACTTTGCCACCGTTCTGCGCGTTACGTCGATCCCGTCTTTTCCGAGCAGTATCGTGATGTGATCATCGGTCAGCGGCTTGCGCGGGTTTTCCTCCTCAATCAACTTCTTCACCTTGCGCTTGAGCAGCATCAGCGGCGTTCCGGAGCCTTCAGGCCCGCTCACCCCCTCCGAGAAAAAGAAGCGCAGTTCAAACACGCCCTGCGGCGTATAGGCATACTTGTTAGAAACAGCGCGGCTCACCGTCGAGGGATGCACGCCGATCTCCTCCGCCACGTCCTTGATCATCATCGGCTTGAGCCGCTCGACGCCGTTCTCCAGAAAATCACCCTGGCGGCGCACGATCGCCTCGCAGGTGCGCAGGATCGTATTCTTGCGCTGCTCGATATTGCGCATCAACTCCAACGCCGACCGGTAACGCTCCTTGACGTAGTCCTTTACGTCCTTTTCGGCTTCGCCCTTCACCAGCAGCTTGCGGTAGTCGCGGTTGAGCCGCAGCGTCGGCAGGCTCTCATCATCCATCACGGCGAGCCACACATCGTCCCGCTTCACGAACTGCACATCGGGCTCGATCAGCCGCGCGTCGCTGCGCTGGAATCGCTGCCCGGGCCGTGGATCGAGTGTGCGAATGAACTCAAGCGCCTCCCCGGCTTCTTCAGGCGTCGCGTGCGCGGCCTTGCTCAACTCGCGCAGGTCGCGTTTGCCCAGCAGCGGCAGACAGCTGTCCACAACACGATGAGCCAGGGCCAGCATGGCATCTCGACGCGTCCTGGTAGCTGCCGTGGCCCGCAATGTGCTGGCCAAAGCCCGCCGACATCCGGCAATCTGGAGCAGCAAACACTCGCGCAGATCCGATGCCGCGATGCCGACCGGGTCCAGCGACTGAACGATCTCGAGCGCCTGCGCTAGCAGCCCCTCGGCATCCGGCAGGACGTCGGGAGCAACATTCCGCAGCGGGGCCATGGCGCGGGACGCAGCCAACTCGCGTAGCCACCCCGCGTAAAGCTCTCCCCCGCTCGCCGAGCAATACCCGTCCTCATCCAGATTGCCCAGAATATAGTCCACTGCGCCGCGCACCATCGGCGAGAGCGGCAGTGCTCCGATCTGCCACTGCAAATGGTCAATGAGCGAACCAGGCTGCGAGAGAAAATTCTCGATGGATGGCTTCTCGTTCAGCTCGAAGCTTTGCGGCGAGCGAAACCCCGGGTCCAGATACTCCTGGAAGTACGACCCGAAATCGATCTCCTCGAATGGATCGGTCCGTTCCCGTTCTTCCGCGGCCGCGACCGGCAACTCAGCATCCCGGCTGGGGACATGGTCCAGCATGGGTACACTGTCGTCCAATTCTTCCAGGACCGGATTCTCCGTGATCTCCGTCTGGATCATGTCCTTGAGCTCGATCTTGTTCAGCGCCAGCACACTGACCATCTGCATCAGCCCCGGCGTCAGAATCTGGCGCTGGGAAACTCGCAAACTCAGTTTTGGCTGAAGTGAAACCATGCCTTGAAAAACACCTCAAGATTCACGAGATTAGTAAGAGCAGTGCGTGCAGTCTACCCAAACTGGAGAGGAACGGGCCACTTTTCGTAAATCCACCGTAACTTGCCGCCCGTGGCCCAAATGCGCTAGTCCCAGCCGCGCTAGTCCAGAAAGAAGTTTTCCCCAAGGTACACACGCCGCACCTCCGGGTCCGACCCCAGCGCTTGCGGCGTGCCATCGCGAAAGATGCGTCCCTCGTTGATGATGTAGGCGCGATCCGTGACCGACAGCGTTTCGCGCACATTATGATCGGTAATCAGCACTCCGATACCGCTCTGCTTCAGCCCGAAGATGATCTCCTGCAGGTCGTCGACCGCCAGCGGGTCAATGCCGGAAAACGGCTCATCGAGCAGGATGAACGAGGGCCGGATACACAGGCAGCGCGCGATCTCCACCCGCCGCCGCTCACCGCCCGAAAGCGCATAGCCCTGCGTCTTGCGAATGTGCCCGAGGTTAAGCTGTTCGATGAGCCTTTCGGTGCGTGACCGCCGCTCCCCTGCCATGATCGACTGCGCTTCAAGCACGGCCAGGATATTGTCCTCGACAGATAGCTTGCGAAAGATTGAAGGTTCCTGTGGCAGGTAGGAGATGCCGTAGGTTCGCGCGCGCAAGTACATGGGCACCCGCGTAATCTCGACGCCATCGGCGAGAATGCGCCCGGAATCGGGCGTAACCAGGCCAACCATCATATAAAAACTGGTGGTTTTGCCAGCGCCGTTCGGCCCCAGCAGCCCCACCACTTCGCCCCGGCTTACGGTAATCGAAACGCCGCGAACAACCTGCCGGCCCTTATAGCTCTTGCCGATCTCATCGGTCGAAAGTTTATTCATGTACTGACAATTTCTGCATCTACTTAGGCGCCCGGGTGTCCGTCACCGTGCGACGGCTGTTTCCTTCCGCATCGTTGCTCTGTACTTCCACGCTACCATCGCCGCTGCGGAACAGCAGCGCCGCCCCACTGGTCGCGCCCCTTTGCGTGTCGAGCGCGCGCGGCGGTTCGCCGGGCGTCCCGGTCAGCAGGTAATTGGCGTCAGCCGCCGTGTAGACCAGCTTTTCTCCCGTGCCCCGCCGCCCCGTTTGCGTCAGCGCCACGTGCCCGGTCGCAATCATGCGATCCAGTTGCGAGCTCTGGCCTTGCGGCGCTTCGGTAAGAAACACCTGCGCGTCATCCGCATCCACGGTCCCATTCGGCTGCTGCGCCACCACCCCTCCACGGAAGTCGGCCGTCCGTGTCGTATCCGAGTAGAACAGCGTATCAGCGGTTACCCGCGTGAGCATGTTGGCGGGCTGCCCTGTCTTGCTTGTGGTCGCATCCTTCGTCCTTCCCGAAAACACCGCGTGCACGGTTCCGTGCGCACCATTTTCTCCATGCGCATCGAGCGAGCCCGCCTGCTTCCCCAGCTCAAGCACCGGCGCCGTAACCGAATTGGCGCCCTGCCACATCCGAGCCGGCGTCTGCATGTCCCCGCGAAACACGCCCGCATTTGTGCTGTGCATCATTTCGGCCAAAGCAGCCACAATATGCACCGGGCCAGCGCCGCCCAGCCCCGGCGCCCCCGATCGCTTCCCATCCGCCGGTTTGCTCCCGTATGTCGAGCGCACATCGCCATGCGCTATCGCATCGCCCGAATTGCGACGGTAGTCCACCTCTGTCGCGGTTAATGCGAGCGTGTCGTTGTGTACGCGAGGCGGATGGATCGCATCGCCGGTCAAGTGCAACTGCTGGTCCGACGCATGGTAAGTAAGCATTCCCGCCTCGGCAAAAAGCGGCCCCTGCGGCGCTCCATCGGTTCGCCTGGCGTCGCGCGCCGGCTCTGCTACAAGGCTCACATGGCCTTGTTGCACGGCTGCATCCACCTCCGCGCTCTCGCTCCCCGGCACTCCCTGCACGGCTTTGCGGGGGGGTTCGTGCGCTCGCGATATGGGTAAAAACGTGGCGTGCAATGTATCGCCGGTGCTGGTGTCGGTCGCGCCGTCGGATGCATAATCCACCACCTTGGTTCCGCCGGAGCCATCCAGTTGTCGCAATTCATGCCCATTTACCAGGTTTGCAATCAGCTGCTGCCCGTAGATTGTCGTGTGTTTCGGCTGCCCGCCGTAGGGCAGGTCATGCATGTCCACCGTGGCGCCGCCCGCGGCAGTCGCTTTCTGCGCCAGGCTCTTGCCCCCTGGGCCCGGCGCGAACTCCACATCCAGCCTGCTGGCCGTCATCTCGCGATTCGCCGAGCCGCGCGGATCGCCACCAAGCGACTTTTGCTGCACCACAAAACTCACAGCATTGCGAAACTGCGCATGATTGAGCACCGCCTTGCCATCCACCCCAGGTTTGAACACCATCGTTCCTTCCACGGCATTGCCGTGCAGATTGAGCTCAGGGGTGCCCGAGAGAAAGTTCACACCGCCGCCGGCATTGGCCGACAACGGTTGGCTCCGGTCATCCAAATCCACGGTCGCGGTCGTCGAGTAAAGCTCTGCGCCATCCGCGGTCAGCATGTGCACATGGTTTTCCACGTCCAGGTGCTGGATCGAGCCATCCGGCCGGAAATGCACAATGGCCTGGTCCGCCGAGCTGTGGCCGCCTTCGTACTCGCTCCTGGCACGAAGCAGGTACGCTACGTGCGCATCGCGCAAAAGCTGGGCATGCTCGGCATACACCACCGCCGGGCTACCGTTCCCGTCGGCACGAAATTCGACCGCGCTTCCGAGTGTCAGCACCCCGGTTCTGGAGTTATAGTCGCCGCCAACTGCCTTGCCATTGGCCCGTGGCAGGGTGAATGAGAGCGCCTCGTCGGTGTGCGCCTCTCCGCTCCGTTGGTCAAAACGCAAGCCACTGGTTTGCACATGGATGGCATCGGGCGTCGCAGTTCCAGGTTTCCCCGGCACTCCACCGGCCGTCGGCGAAGCCATGTCGATCTCGACCTGCCCCTTAGCCATGACCTGGCCGGTGCTCTTGTTATAGAGAAAGTCACTGCCAAGAATTCTGTCCTGACGGTGCGAGCCTTCCGGACCGTACAAGGTGATGTTTACGTCGCGCAGCTCTGCCTCATTGCCCTTGTATTGAACAATCTTGGAAGCGTGAATGGTAAAGATAGTGTGGCCACGTTGCGACTGCGAGTAGGTGAATCCATTTGCCGTCTGCGAAATGTCGGCCCCAAGCTGGCCAGGCAAATCCATATGCAGTCCGCGGCCCTTGAGCTTGTGCAGCCCGAGCGCAACCAGCAGCACCACAGCAACCGCCGCGAAGGCAGCCAGCAGAACAGTGCGAATGGTTTGCGTACGCGTGCCGTCAATCCTGATCTTCGCCATCGACCTAGTTCACCTGCTGCAGGCGGGCGATCAGCTTTTCGGCGAGGCTTTCCCCGGACTCGGACCAGAGCAGGCGCGTCGAGATGCCGCAGTTCTTTTCGATAGCGCGGACCAGCGCTACGAGCTGGGCAATATTTTCGCGCACCCTCGCCGCCGCCTCCCCGTCCAAATCCACTTCCTCCTGAAGAAACGGCGTGTCCAAACCAAAACCGATGCGCACCTCTCCATTTGTCTGGTAGGCACCCTCGTCGAACTCCGGCCCGAAGCCTACCACACGCACGGGCGACGGCGACTTGCGCCACAGCAGGTCGAGATCCCCTTCCGCCTGCGGCTGCCACAGCTCCCACTCAATTTCGAACTCATAGGCGTAATCGTCGTGCAGGGGGTCCATCGCCTCAGGCACGGCGCTGGCCGGCTGGGCCGGCTCGGCCTCATCTTCCTCGTAAACGCGGTTGTAGATCGGCGTCTCCGACCAACTGATCGGGTACACCGAAGCCGCCTGGATAGCAGGCGAGTTGCCGGGCGCCGCGCCAATCACCGCGAACTGACGCAGCACGCCCAGAATCGCGGGGCCGAGCGCCGCCATGCGGAAGTTGGGATACCAGAGGCTCAGGAAAAGTTGATCGGCCATGGGGTTGTAGATGCGGCAGCCTCCGTTTTGGCTCGAATCGCCCTTGGACTTGAACTTCGGAAAAACGTTACAAAAGATTGTTGTGTGGAATGGGCATTTGAGGTAGCTTGAATCAAGCTCGTTACTGAGTGGGTTCGTTCTGCACGGTTCTACCAAGTTGCCATGCGTTGCGCCTTGCTCCGATACAGCGAAATTCGAATTGCTAAGGAATACCAGTCACATGGAACAGGGCACAGTTAAGTGGTTTAACGACGCAAAAGGCTTCGGCTTCATCACGCGCGAGAGCAATAACGAAGACGTTTTCGTGCACTTCACAGCAATCAGTGCGAACGGCTTCCGCTCGCTGCAGGAAGGCCAGCGCGTTCAGTTCAACGTCGTGCGCGGCCCCAAGGGCTTCCAGGCCGAGAACGTCCAGGCCCTGTAGTCCATCTCCCTCACAGTGTGAACGGCAGCCTCCGGGCTGCCGTTCTGCTTTGGTCCAGCAATCAGTCTTTGCGAGTAAGGGAATGTTCAGTCTGATTTGGGAGCAGAAGTGCTTTCCGCGCCGCCCTCTTCCCGCGCCTGAGCCAGCTCTTCCCGTTTCTCGCTGAGGAACTGTCGCTCCACTTTATTCAACGTCGTTTTGGGCCCAGGAGGTGTTTTCGCGCCGGGTTGCGTACTTGCGGATTCGCCACCCTCTCGCGGAGCAAAGCCGCTGGGCGTGCTGCGCGCCGGTACAAACGAGGTCGGCCGCGATGCTGCCCCCCCAGGAATACCCGAGCGCCGGGTTCCCTGCCCATTTCGGGCTGCCGCACCATTGCTGGGGGGCACCTGTGCCGGCACTTGCCGCTGCTGTGACCCGACAGCCGGGTTAAGCTCCGGAGCTTCGGTTTGTCCCACGGCTGACGCTCCCAGCCCCGCTCCCCCTGTTTCCAGTGCCTCCAGCAGAGTTCCGGCAGATTTTCCGCGCGGCCTGGTCGGCATGGCGATCGGCTGCCCGTCCGGCCCCACGATCTGCATCAGGTAGAGATACCGGACGGTGTCCTCCTGGAAACGCAGCATCATCTGCTCGAACATGTCGAATGACTCGCGCTTGTAGGCGACCAGCGGATCCTGCTGGCCGTAGCCGCGCAGCCCAATACCTTCTTTGAGGTGGTCCATGTTGAGCAGGTGGTCTTTCCACAAGCCGTCAAGCACGCTCAACATGATGACGCGCTCGTGATACCGCATCCCCTGCGACCCAATCACTTCTTCCTTGGCTGCGTACCGATCTTTCAGGTTCTCGAAAATCGCTTCGCCAAGCTGGTTTCGGCTCAGATCGTCCGGGTTGATGCCCTCGGCGTCCAGATCGAGGCCGAACTGGTCTTTGATCTTGACCCGCATCGTCGCCGTATCCCACTGGTCGGGGTGTAGCTTTTCGGGCGCGGTCTCGTCGAGAATCGTGCTCAACAAGTTCGCGACGTAATCCTCAGTCACAAGCTCACGCTGATCCATGCCCTCAAGCAGGCCGTGGCGCAGGCCGTAGACCGCCTCGCGCTGCTTGTTCATGACGTCGTCGTACTCAAGCAGGTGCTTGCGCGACTCGAAGTTCTGCCCTTCGACCGCTTTCTGCGCAGCTTCAATCCGCCGCGAGATCATGCCGCTCTCGATCGGTACCCCTTCTTCCATGCCCATACGCTGCAGCAGCGTTGACACCCACTCCCGCGCGAAGATGCGCATCAGGTCGTCTTCAAGCGAGAGATAAAACCGCGACGCGCCCGGGTCGCCCTGGCGGCCGGCGCGTCCACGCAGCTGGTTGTCGATACGCCGCGACTCATGCCGCTCGGTACCCAGAATATGCAGACCGCCGGCGTCGATCACCGCCGCGTGCTCCTGCCTGACCTCATCCGCGTGCTTCTCAAGCGCACGCTTCCAGTCCGCTTCCGTGCACTCGAACTCCTGTCCTTGATAGTAAAAACGCTCCATTCCCGGAGCGGCGATCGCCTGGATTTCCCCCTCGGCAGCAGCCACCGGCTTCGCGCGCTTGCTCTTCGCGAGCTCCTGCTTGGCGATGAACTCCGCATTGCCGCCCAGCAGAATATCCGTCCCGCGACCGGCCATGTTGGTCGCGATCGTCACCATGCCAAACCGCCCGGCCTGCGCCACGATCTCCGCCTCGCGCTCGTGATATTTCGCGTTCAGCACCACGTGGCGCACACCCCTGTGCTGCAGGATCTGCGACAGCAGCTCCGATTTCTCGATCGAAGTCGTACCGACCAGCACCGGCTGCTTGTTCTTGTTCAGCTCGGCGATCTCGTCCGCAACCGCGTTGTACTTCTCTTTATTCGTGCGGAAGACGACGTCCGGAAATTCCTTGCGCTGCATGATGCGGTTGGTCGGAATCACCACAATATCCAGCTTGTAAATCTTATCGAACTCGACCGCCTCGGTTTCCGCCGTACCGGTCATACCGGAAAGCTTCTTATACAGCCGGAAATAATTCTGGAACGTAATGGTCGCGAGCGTCTGGTCCTCGCGGCGGATCGTCACGCCTTCCTTGGCTTCGACCGCCTGGTGCAGCCCATCCGACCAGCGTCGCCCCGGCATCAGCCGCCCCGTGAACTCGTCGACAATCACCACCTCCCCGTCTTTGACCACATACGCCACATCGCGCCGGTACAGCGAGTGCGCCTTGATCGAGACCTCGACGTGGTGCTTCAGCTCCCAGTTCTCCACCTCTGCGATATTGCCGATGCCGAGCAGCCCTTCGATCTTCTCCCAGCCCTCGTCCGTCACCGTGATCGACTTGTGCTTTTCATCGACCACGTAATCGCCGGTCAGGATCTTCTCTTCACCCTTTTCAATCTCCTCGCCCCGGACCAGCGAAGGAATGATGCGGTCCACCCGCACATACTTGTCCGTCGTCTGGTCGGTCGGCCCGGAGATGATCAGCGGGGTCCGCGCTTCATCGATCAGGATCGAGTCCACCTCGTCGACGATCGAGAAGTAGTGCCCACGCTGCACGCAGTCGCTCAACTCAAACTTCATATTGTCGCGCAGGTAGTCGAAGCCGAACTCGTTGTTCGTCCCGTAGGTAATGTCGGAAGCATAGGCCGCGCGGCGCTGCGCATCGTCTAGATCATGCACGATCACACCGACCGACAGCCCCAGAAACTCGTAAATCTTGCCCATCCACTCGGCATCGCGCTTGGCCAGGTAGTCGTTCACGGTCACGACATGAACGCCGCGCCCAGCCAACGCGTTCAGGTAACAAGGCGCGGTCGCAACCAGCGTTTTGCCTTCACCGGTGCGCATCTCGGCGATCTTGCCCTGGTGCAGCACCATGCCGCCGATCATCTGCACGTCAAAGTGACGCATGCCCACCGCGCGCCGCCCCGCCTCACGCACGACGGCAAAAGCCTCAGGCAGAATCTCATCCAGAATGCGCTTTTCAGCCGCCGTAACCGCGTCTTCCCCGTCAACCTTCGCCGCCTCAACGGCTTCGGCGATCCGCGTCTTGAAAGAAGCAGTCTTCCCGCGCAGCTCAACATCCGACAGCGCCTCAATTGCGGACTCAAAGCCGGCAATCTCGTCCACAACGGGCAGCAGCCGCTTCACAACGCGTTCATTGCTGGTCCCGAAAATCCTGGTTAATGTGCCACCGATCACAGCGATTTCCTCATCGCTCTCCAGTGTAAATGCTGGCGGCGCGGCGCGGGTTGACGCTTGCCCCTGCAAGGGTTAGTCCATATACTTAGTCCACTCGGAGGGGACACGTGAAAACCGTCAACATGCACGAAGCCAAAACCCATCTTTCGAAGCTGGTGGCGGAGGCTGTCGCAGGCGAGCCGTTTCTTATCGCGAAGGCGGGCAAACCGCTGGTGAAGGTGGAGGTGATTGAGGATAAACCCGAGGAGAAGCCCTCGCGGCTGGGTTTTTTGGAAGGGCAGTGGAAAGTTCCAGAGGACTTTGACACTTTCATGCAGGACGAGATTCTCGAAATGTTCTATGGCGAGGGTAACGGACAGAAGTTTGCCGGACTTGACTTCCCTTACCCGGAGCCGGGCGATCCGGATCAGCGGCTACGGCACCCGGCCGGCTGGCAAAAAGGCGAGAAGTGAGACTGCTGCTGGACACACACGTCCTTTGCTGGGCTGCTTTTGATCGAAAAAAACTGTCCGCGCGGATGGCGGCAGCTATCGACGACCATGCAAATGAGATTAGCTTCAGCGTTGCGGCTATCTGGGAACTAGCTGTCAAGTACGGTTCAGGCGACCCGGATTACGACTACAACCCTCGCGTGCTGCGAACTCATGCGTTCCGGAACGGCTATCTCGAGCTTGCCATGACGGGCGAGCATGCCCTGCAGGTTGGCACACTTCCGGTGCTGCACAAAGACCCGTTTGACCGATTGTTGATCGCGCAGGCTCAGTTCGAGGGCCTGCTCCTGGTGACCGTGGACAGGTGGGTCCGGCAGTATCCTCAGCTGCAGTTGTTTTAATCCTGTTCATCGACCGAGCTGCTCCTCGAAAAACCGCGCCATCGCCGCATACGCCTCCCGCGACTCGGGCAGGCTCACATCGTTCCAGAACGCATGCGGCAGCCCGTCAAACATCATCATCTGCGTCGGTACCCCGTCGCGTCTCCACGCCCGTTCCATATCGGCGGTGCCGCTCAGGAGCAGGTCGCGGCTGCTTGTGATGAACAGCGTCGGCGGCAGCCCGTGGAGGTCGCCTCCGTCCGGCGCGAGCACGGGGTCGTGCGGGTCGGTGGTACCGGTGTAGGCCGGCAAAAGGTGCTGCGGACCGGGCTGGGGCGGCGCAAGCGGGCCGGTAAAGCCGGACAGCGTGAACAGCGCGCCCGAGTCCGCGGTAGCCGTAAAGTCGCCAAAACCGGAGAAAATGCCGAGCGCCCCCGGCTCCGGCAGGCCCAGCTGCTTGATGCGCGCGGCGATCTCGCCCGTAAGAATGGCCCCCGCCGAGGTGCCATACACCGCGATCCGGTTCGGCTTGTACGTCTTGAGCAGCTCCCGGTAGACCGCGATCGCGTCATCGAGCGCAGCGGGATACGGGTGCTCCGGAGCTAGCCGGTACAGGACGGAAACGACCCGCGTACGGGTGAGATTGGCGATGGGGACGGACTCGGTGAGCGAGCCTGAGTCGGAGTCGAAGCCGCCGCCGTGGACGCATATCAGCACGCGGTCGGTGTGGGTCGGTTCAGCTTTGGGAAAGCAAAGTCGGTCCCGCGCTTCGACCGTGGGCCGAAGGACTGAGTAGGACAGCGGATCGCATCCCGGGCCTGATCCGGAAGCAGGGCCGACTTTGCCGCCCGGTACCGGATCGACCAAATGCACCGGCACACCGGCCATCGTGCTTTCCGTAATCTTGACCGGGTACGCTGCCGCGGATTTCTTCCCTGCTCCATCTTGCCAGGCCTGGGTCGCAATGCGCCGCTTCACCACATCAGGCTCCATGTTGGCCGCGTCCGTGCCCGGCTTGCTCCAGTTCGCGTGCGCCTCGGCGCTCAGGACGGTGGGCAGCGGAACCACACGCGTAATATGCGCGGTCCCGTCGGCTGTGACCACGGCCGTATCGCTTTGCGGCCCCGTCGGCGGGGTGCCCGGCGTCGTTTGCGCGTTTCCAGTCAGGGACAGGACCAAAGGCAGCAGCATCATCGAAGATCGCAAAGCGTGGTTCCTCCAGAGAGTAGTCCTCGGACGCCCCACTATACTGCACGTCGGCTTTGCACGTTGGCTTTGCACGTGACTTTGCACGTTGGCTCAAGGATAGCCACAAAGAATGAGGTGCGTGGAGATCGGGGGCCCATAATCGGGGCGGCCCATAAAAGATGGGTACGCTTACTTGGCGCGGGGATGCGTCGTGTCGTACACCGCTGCTACCTGCCCGAGCGTGAGGTGGGTATAACGCTGCGTTGTCGAAAGCCTCCGGTGCCCGAGTAGCTCCTGAATCGCCCGCAGGTCAGCGCCCTCTTCCAGCAAGTGCGTCCCAAAAGCATGCCGCAACGTATGCGGGTGCGTTTCGGCCGGCAACCCGCCGGCCATGGCCATGCTTTTCAGGATGCGTCCAATGGAACGGGTAGTGAGCCGGGGTATCGTGCCCGCTCGCTTCGCATGAGGAGCGACGTAGCGCGGCAACAGCAGTGGACCTGATTCCTCAGCAAGCAGGGCTCCAAGCGCCAGGCCCTTGTCTCCATTCACCTCGCTCGCACCCTCACGCAAGTGCGCGTTGTGCAGCGCCGCGGCCCGGGTCGGCAGGTACCCCACCAAGGCTCGCCTAACCGACTCGCCAAACGGTACATACCGCTCTCGCCGACCCTTGCCGCGCACCCGCAGCAATTCGCCCGCCGCGTCAAGCGCCTCGAGATCGAGCGCGGCCAGCTCCGCGGCCCGCAACCCGCAGCCGTACAGCAGCTCCAGGATGAGCAAGTCCCGCTCGGGCCATGCCGCTACCGCAGCCGGGGCCGTCGCGTTCGTGGCCTCATCTATAGCAATGTTCAGTTCGCTCGCCGTAGGCACGCGTGGCAATCGGTGCGGCAAGCGGGGCGTTGAGACCAGCGTCGCCGGATTGTGCGGCAGCACCCCTTCCCTCGCCAGCCACTTGCACCACGAGCGGATCGCCGCCAGCGCCCTGGCAATTGAAGACTTCTGGAGCTTGCGCTCATACAGCACATGCAGGTACTCGGCCACGTGTGTGTACGCGATTCCTGCGGGCGCGTCCACAGCGCGCGCAACGGTTAAGAACCGGGCAAAGTCGCCCAGTTCGCGACGGTACGCGCGCAGGGTGTGCGGCGAGGCAGTACGCTCGTGCTCCAGCATCGCGAAAAATCGAGCCAGTGCATCGGCCAGCGCCGGGCTGGGAGGATCAGGGATGGACACGGCTGGGACCGCGTCCAGTACGGCGCCGTTTTCTCTCCCCTTTCCCGCTTTCACTCGGATGGGTTCCGACTATCTGCCTGGGCATGGAACCGCTGCTCGCGCGGATGAAACGCCCGGTGCACCGCTCGCAAACGCCCCAGCGCCACATGCGTGTACACCTCCGTCGTCGCGATATCCGCATGGCCCAGCACGGTTTGCACCGTTCTTAGGTCCGCTCGGTGGTCCACCATGTGCGTCGCGCAGCTATGGCGCAATGTGTGAGGGCTGCCCGCGCCGCCGGTCGCCTGTTTCACCAACTGCCAGATACACTGCCGTGTGAGCGGGCGGCCTTTGGGCGTCAGGAATAATCGTGTTTCAAGCGGGGCAGAGGCGGCAAGCACCGCGCGGCCTTCGCGGAGATAGCGCGCCAGAGAAAGCACAGCGGCGCGGCCGATCGGCACTATCCTCTCCTTGTCTCGCTTCCCGATCACGTGCAGTTGCACGCTTTCCAGATGCAGGCTCGCCACCGTGAGCGTTACAACTTCCGAGGCACGCAGACCGCCGGCATACAGTAATTCCAGAATCGCCGCATCGCGTACTGCAAGGGCAGGTCCCAGCGCTTCCAGCGCACCAGCTTTCCCCGCACCTGCGCTGCGGTTTTGCACGGCAGATTCGATTCGGAGTTGGGCGGCCGCAAGCATCTCGACCACGCGGCTCTCAGCCATCGCTTTCGGCAGCACCTTCCAGCCCGAGGGCGAGCTGATGTGGACAGTCGGGTCGTCCGCAACAAGACTCGACCGCAGCAGCCAGCGATAAAACCCGCGCAGGCTCGAAAGTTTCCGTGCCGCGGCCCGCGGGGAAATGCCGCGCGAACCCAGGACGGCCAGAAAAGCACCCACATCGTTCCGCCCAGCCTCCGCAAGCCCGCGTCCACGGTGGGCAAGCAGTTCGGCGAACTGCCCGAGATCGGCCCCGTACGCCTCAATGGATAGCGGCTGTAGCCCACGCTCCACGCGCAGGAAGCTCATGTACCCCACTAGCAAAGGCTCTTTCCCCCGTGAGGGCGCGGTGTCCATACCCGTAGTATGGGCGTGGCGTGGGTAGCTTGGGACGGCAAAACGCGACGCGCGCTCGTAACGGATAAGGCACCTGCCTCTCGCCGCACCGTCTCTCGTTACACTGTCCTTACAAGTACGGCAAGCGCCGGCCCGGAAACGAAGGGCTTGGTGCGAGGAGTTCCCTGAAGATCATGAGCATTCTTTATACAGCCAAAGTGCGGACCGAAGGCGGCCGGGCCGGTGCGGTCACGTCGTCCGACGGACTGCTGAACCTGAAGCTCGCCACGCCTAAAGGCCTGGGCGGCCGGGAAGACGCAACCAACCCCGAGCAGCTATTCGCCGCCGGCTATGCCGCCTGTTTCGAGAGCTCGATGCTGTTCCTCGCGCGGCAGGAAGGTTTGCAGCTGCAGGGCACCGCAGTAGACGCGACGGTCAGCCTGCGCTCGACCGAAGCAGGGCCGTTTCTGCTCGACGTAACGCTCGCGGTCGAAATCGGCGGTCTGTCTCAGGCCGACGCTGAAAAGCTGGTCGCCGACGCACCCGCGGTCTGCCCCTACTCGAACGCGGTACGCGGCAACATCGACGTGCAGCTGCACACGACGGTAAAGTAGCTCATGGGTTTGGAAACCGAGAACTGGGCTGAGACGGTGCTGGCTGCCAAGCCACGCGTCGCTGTGTTTGATTGCGACGGCACATTGTGGAGCGCGGATGCCGGTTTCGGCTTCATGCGCTGGTCGCTCGACAGTGGCTTCGTCTCCCGCCAGGCCTCCGAGTGGCTCCACGCGCGCTACCTTGAATACCTGGCCGGCGCGGTCGACGAAGCGACCATGTGCGGCGAGATGGTCCAGGTCTACGCGGGTTTGCGCGAGAGCGAGCTGCGCCTCGCCGCCGCTCGCTACTTCTCGGAGGCGATCGAACCGCTGATCTTTCCCGAGCTGGAAGCGCTCGTGCGGGCGCTCCGCAATGCCGGCGCGGAACTCTGGGCCGTGTCCTCCACGAGTCAATGGGTCATTGAGGCGGGCGTTGCCCATCGCTTCGGTATCGCGCCCGAGCGTGTTCTGGCCGCGCGCGTTCGCGTCACCGGCGGCATCGCGACCGACGAACTGCTTGCCGTTCCGACCGATGAAGCGAAAGCGTCTGCGCTCGAAGCGGCCGGCGTCGGACATCCTGATGCGGTTTTCGGCAACTCCATCCACGACATCGCCATGCTGCGGATCGCCCGCCGTCCCCTTCCAGTCAACCCGACCGAAGCCCTGCTCAAGGAAGCCGAGCTTTCCGGATGGCCCGTTTTCTGGCCGAAAGGCTCTGGCCTGCACCCAAGCACCCCGGCAATTGTGGGGTGAAATGCCGAATACGCTGTCAAGCCGACCTCCGGCTCACATTCTGAATCCAAAGGCGGTATGGACACTGAGGGCGCGGGAAACGGGAAGTCCCCCCAACGGCGCCCGGGCGAGCCGCCGAACACGGTTGACAGCCGGCAGGATACCAAAGCCATCCGCTATGTGGTTGCGGCTCTGATCCTTCGCGGCGACCAGGTTTTGATCTGCCAGCGGCGTGCCGATCAGCCCATGGCGCACAAATGGGAGTTCCCCGGCGGCAAAATGGAGTTCGGCGAAACCGCGGAAGAAGCACTGGCGCGCGAACTTGACGAAGAACTCAGCATCCGCGCCCAGATTGGCACCCGCGTGACTCGCTTGCGCCATACATACCGTTCCGGCGGCGGGGTCGACCTGCAATTTTTTGTCGTGCATAGTTTTCAGGGCGAGCTCACCAACAATATCTTTCAGGAAATGCGCTGGTGCGAGCTGCGCAACCTCCCCGCGTACGACTTCCTGGCCGCAGATCGCGCGCTGATTCGCGATCTGGCAGCGGGAAAACTGCTGTGAATCACTACTTCTCTTGACATCGTCTTCCCCAGACACGACACTGGCACGACGCGACACCATCTGCGTTAGAGCGGGGAGAGCACCTTGACCGGAACCGTGGGACGCCGGATTACGCTAACCCTCGGGTCCTGCCTGGCCAGCGTGGACCGCGTGGAACAGACTGCCGAACAACTTGCCGTCGACGCCGGGATCGAAGAGGACGCCCGCTTCGGTATCACTATGGCGGTGCGCGAAGCCGCGGCTAATGCTGTTTTCCATGGCAATCACGGAGACGCGGGCAAGAACATCACGGTCAGCTTTGAAAACACCGGTCACTCGCTGGTCTTCCGCATCGCCGATCAGGGTGAGGGACTAGACCCATCCCTGGTTCCCGATCCGCTCATCCCTGAAAACCTGCTCCGCGAATCCGGGCGCGGCATTTTTCTGATCCGGTCCTTTATGGACGAGGTACATTTCAAGCAGCTTCATCCCGGCACGGAACTTATTCTTACCAAATACCTTACCCAAACCCCAGACCAGCACGGAGGAACCACCCCATGAGCATGACCATCCATACACGCCAGGTAGACGGCGTAACGATACTGGACCTGCGTGGCCGCATCGTTCTCGGCGAAGGCTCCGTCCAGCTTCGCGACTCGATTAAAGAGCTAATTGCCAAAGGCCAGAAGCATATTCTGCTGAACCTGGGTGACGTGAATTACATCGACAGCTCCGGACTGGGCGAACTGGTCAGCGCATATACCTCGGTCCGCAACGCGGGCGGCGAGCTGAAACTCCTGAGCCTGACCAAGAAAGTTCACGACCTGCTGCAGATCACCAAGCTGTACACCGTGTTTGATATCAAGGACGACGAGGCGAGTGCCGTTTCCGCGTTTACCGCAAAGTAATCGGGTGAATCGCTTCAGGACAGTTTCTTTGGTTGACATCCCAAGCCGAAGCGCATCCAACACAAATGAGGAAGTGAGTAGTCCCTCGATGGTTGCGACTCACCGAGGGGATGTCGGCTACTTCTTTCGCGGCAATCGAATGACAACAGCAAGGCAGTCATACATTGCCGATCCAGCACGATTCTGATTACCACATGCACAAATGATACTTGTGCATCGGTCGGCCAACCTCCAGCATTGGAACCGGCGTACGCCCGTTGTCGCGGGTACGCCGGTCAGGCCGCGCCCTTATCGATCCAGGCTTGGCCCATCCCGTTCCCCGCTTCGCACTCTGCTGAAAGAGTCCTCAGTTTAGCAATCGTTCCAGGCGTCTCATCCCCGCCAACCGTTTATTTCCCACGCGCAAGTAACGCGGTAACAATCGCTTTGCGCTCTTGATTAAAGTCCAGTGCCTGCGTACTTACCGGCTGTCCAGCACGCCGATACCAATAGCCTGCGTTTGCCGTATCCCCTTCACGGCGATGCAGGTACGCGTGCACCCAGGCTCCGTCCCGGTCGTCCATTTCCTGCGCGATCGTGTGCGCACGCCCCCAGTCGCCGTGCGCCTCCCACCACAGCGCTTCCACCAGCACCGGTAGCCCCGGCGGCGGCTGTGAATCACGGAATGAAGTCTCAAACGTAGCGAAATCCATATCAGCCTGAGATGCCCGGCAGCCGATCAACGCCCTTATGCGACGCCCTTATTTGACGCCCTTATTTGAATGGAGCAACAACCCGGACCGATTCCGTCGCACATTGCGCTATCATCTCTTTACGAGGTTTTGCGATGCTTGCGCTCAATCTACTCCCGGTCGGTCATGCCGCTGTCATTCAAGAGCTGGAGCTTCCCGATACCGTGGAGCACCACTTGATGCACATGGGTTTCTCCCCCGAAGCGCGGGTCGTAGCGGTGCGCCGTGCACCCGCCGGGGATCCGACTGTTTACGCCATTGACGGCATGGAGATCGCACTGCGACGGGAGACGGCACGCGGCATCCTGGTCAGACCACTCGCCGAATCCATGGACATACACAAGCGGGCGGCCACTCTAAAGAACAATGTCCGGGTACACGCATGAGCTGTCACGCAACCGGAGTCGTCGGTCTCGATACAGAGGTACGCACCACGCCGCGCACTCCCGGGCACATCCGCACCATCGCGCTGGTTGGGCCGCCAAATTCCGGCAAGTCCACCCTCTTCAACCGCCTCACGGGTCTACGGCAAAAAATCGCGAACTATCCCGGCGTTACCGTGGAGCAGCGCTACGGCAAGCTCGCCGGCATCCAGCGCCCCGACCTCACGCTGATAGACCTGCCCGGCATCTATTCGCTCGACCCCTACTCTGAGGACGCCCGCGTGGCCGTCGATGTGCTCGAAGGCCGCATGCCCGGCTCGCCGCAGGTCGACGCGGTGCTGTTGGTGCTCGACTCGCTCCACCTCCAGCGCCAACTCATGCTGGCCGCGCCGGTGCTCGCACTCAAGCTGCCAACGCTGGTCCTGCTTAACATGAGCGACCTAATGGAGGTGCGCGGCGGCGCGGTCGATACACTCGCCCTTGCGCAGGAGCTCGGCGTCCCCGTAGCCAAAATCAGCGCGGCCCGCGGCGCTGGCATCGATGCCATCCCTCGATTTCTGGAGCAGAAAGACGCTCCGCTCACCAGCCCAACAAAGCTCGAGCTGCCGGTAATGGGCAATGCCCGCTCCTACCGCCAGTGGGCAACCGGCGTCAGCACGCGCACCCGGTACAAAGCGCCGCTCTCGCCCGAGTGGACCCGCAAACTCGACCATCTCCTGCTAGGCCGCGTTTGGGGGCCGCTCATCTTCCTTTTTGTCGTAATTGGTGTCTTCCAGATCGTTTTCTCCGTAGGCCTGCCGTTCAGTGACTGGTCGCAAAATCTGTTGAATGGGCTCGGCGAGGCCCTCGGCCGCCACATCCATCCGGCTTGGCTCGATTCCCTGCTAATCGACGGCATTTGGAAGGGCGTTGCCTCGGTCCTGATCTTTCTGCCGCAAATCCTGCTGTTGTTCCTGTTCATCGGCATCCTCGAAGACACCGGCTACCTGGCCCGCGCCGCGCTTATCGCCGACCGCGTCATGCGCGTTATCGGCCTCAACGGCAAGGCCTTCATCCCCCTGCTCTCGGCTTACGCCTGCGCGGTCCCGGCCATCATGGCTACGCGCACCATCGAGAATAAGCGCGACCGCTTCGCGACAATCCTGGTCGCGCCGTTTATGACCTGCTCGGCGCGGCTTCCCATTTATCTCCTGATGATCGCGGCGTTTATCCCAGACAAGAAGATTCTCGGCTCGTTCTTCGGACTACAGGCTGCCGTCATGCTCGGCTTGTACGTGCTCGGCTTCCTGGCGGCGCTGTTCACCGCGCGGCTGCTTAAGTCCTCTATTCTGAAAGCCTCATCCGCGCCCTTCATTCTGGAGCTCCCGCAGTACCGCGTTCCCACCCTGCACTCGTTGAGCCTGCGCCTGCTCGATCGCGGCAAGGTCTTCCTCAAGCAGGCCGGCACCATCATCCTCGCCGTAACGGTCGTGCTCTGGGTACTGAGCCACATTCCGCTCCATGGCGGCAGCTTCCCGGAGCTCGCGCACTCGGTCGTCGGTACGGTCGGCCAGTGGATCGAGCCGGTAATCCGCCCGCTCGGCTTCAACTGGAAGATCGGCATCGGGCTTCTAAGCTCGATCATCGCCCGCGAGGTCATCGTCGGCACTCTCGGCACGCTCTACGGCTCCGACCCCGCCACCCAGCAACTTGGCCTGCAGCAGGCTCTGCGGCACGACCTGACGCTGGGCGGCGCGATGGCGCTGGTGGTCTTTTTCGCCTTCGCCATGCAGTGCGCCTCTACCCTCGCGGTAGTCCGGCGCGAGACCAATAGCTGGCGCTGGCCGGCGCTCCAATTCGTGTACATGACAGTGCTCGCATATGTGGCTGCTTTCGCCACCAATGTGCTGGTTTCGCGTTTCTTCTAGGGTGTATCAATAATATTGTCTTAGCTAACATACTGTCTTAGCCAACGCGAGGTGCAAGTGCTGGCGAGGGTGGCGTGGAAGTTCTGTTTGAGTTATCGAATCGTGTTGCGAATCGACAGAACTGCTTGAGATGAGCGAAGGTTCGCTCGATGCGATTGCGGGAGAGGGCCGATTGAAGTCGCGCTGTATCTTGCGTAGGGAATGCGGCGGGATCACGCCCTGTGGGCGATCCGAGGGTAGGGCCTCTTTACCTTTTACGGGCGCGTCACTGGCAAAGTATCGGCGACACACCCATAATCAAGACGATGCCCATGGCCCACCCTAGCGATCAGCCCAAACCGGCCACGAGCGCCCAAATCGCGCGCCTGCTTATCGCGGATGATCAGGCGCACGTTCTTGAGGCGCTGCAATTGTTATTGAAGCTGGAGGGCTACCGGCTGCATACCGCGCGCTCGCCTGGGGAAGCGCTGGCCGAGTTGGCCTGCGAAACCTTTGACGCGGTGCTGATTGACATGAACTACTCTCGGGACACCACCTCGGGGGCTGAAGGTCTTGCGCTGCTGCGGCAGGTACTTGCATCCGATAGCCACCTGCCTGTGGTGGTTATGACGGCCTGGGGCAACATCGAGCTTGCGGTCGAAGCGATGCGGCTGGGCGCGCGTGATTTTGTGCAGAAACCGTGGGAAAACGCCCGCCTGCTCACGATCCTGCGCACCCAGGTGGCGCTGAGCCAGGCACTCCGGCGTACGCGCACGCTCGAGGCCGAAAACCTTTTGCTCCGCACGCCTCACCGGCCGGAGTTCATCGCCACCGCTCCCGCCATGCGCTCGCTGCTCGATACCATTGCCCGCATCGGACCATCGGACGCGAATGTATTGATCACAGGCGAGCACGGCACCGGCAAGGAAGTGGTCGCGCAAACGCTGCATGCGGTTTCCGCGCGCGCCGCGCAGACGCTGGTCGCGGTCAATACCGGCGCACTGCCGGAAGGAACGTTTGAGAGCGAGCTGTTTGGCCACGTGCGCGGCGCGTTCACCGATGCGCGCGCCGACCGGGTCGGGCGATTCGAACTGGCGGACCGGGGAACGCTGTTTCTCGACGAGATCGCCAACGTGCCGATACGGCAGCAGGCCAAGCTGCTCCGCGTGCTCGAAACAGGCGAGATCGAACGGGTCGGCTCGTCCAAGACGTATCGCGTGGACGTGCGCGTGGTCTCGGCAACCAACGCGAGCCTGGAACGCGAAGTGGCCGAGGGTCGTTTTCGGGAGGACCTGCTGTTTCGCCTGAACACGGTCGAGTTACGGCTGCCGCCTTTGCGCGAACGGCGCGAGGACATTCCGCTCTTGGCCGCGCACTTTCTCGCGCACCATGCCGCGCGCTACCGGCGCTTGCTCGATGGGCTATCGCCGGGGGCGCTCGGGGCTATGCTCGAGTACGCCTGGCCGGGCAATGTACGCGAACTAGACCACGTAATGGAGCGCGCCGTGCTAATGGCCCGCGGCGCGCAGATTGAGTTATCCGACCTCGGGCTGGTGCCCGCGCGAGGCAGCTCGACCGCCATTGAAGACCTTAGTCTGGATGCACTGGAAGCCATTCTGGTGCGCAAGGCCCTGACGCGCGCGAGCGGCAACATCACGCAGGCAGCGGAGTTGCTGGGGCTGAGCCGCGGCGCGCTGTATCGCCGGCTGGAGAAGCATGGCATCGCGCCCTGAAGAGCGCCCCGGCCGGCGTCCTGAGCGGGGAGAACTCCGGCCACGGCGACTGCCGCTTGGTCCCACCCGCAGGCGCTTCGGCTATGAGCGGCGCCTGCGCCTTCTGCTCTGGTCACTCAGCGCTCCCCTGTTCACGCTCGCGGCGGCGCTGCTCTTCCACTCGCATGCATCGGCAGGGCTTTCCCTGCTTACGGCGGCGGCGCTGCTCCTGCTCTGGGCACTCCTGCAATCCTGGCTCGCTGAGCAGTTCCTCAAGCCATTGCAAACCCTCTCGAATGTGGTTGCTGCGCTGCGCGAGGGAGACTACTCTTTTCGCGCGCGGGGCGGCCGCCGCGGCGATGCGCTGGGCGACCTAGCGCTTGAAATCAATGCGCTGGCCAACGATCTCCAGTCCGAGCGGCTTGCCTCGCTCGAGTCCGCCGCGCTGGTGCGGCGTGTGCTCGACGTCCTCGAAGCCCCCGTGCTCGCCTTCGACGAGCGCGGCTTTCTGCGCCTGCTCAACCCGGCCGGAACGCGGCTGCTGCGGGTGCGGCTTCCCCAGCACGCGCTCGGCCGGCATGCTGGGGCGCTCGGCGTTGCACACCTGTTAACAGCAAGGGATGAGCAGGTCGCGACGGTCAGCTTCGGCGGCGAGCGTGAGATCAACGCAACGCAGTGGATGGTGCGCCGCAGCCGCTTCCGCGAGCACGGCATTCCCCATGTATTGCTGCTGCTGTCCGATGTAAGCGTGGCCCTGCGACAGGAGGAGCAGGAGGCCTGGCGACGGCTGATTCGTGTGCTCGGGCACGAAATCAACAACTCGCTCACGCCCATCAAGTCGCTCGCAGGCTCACTGCGAAGCATGCTCGCGGCCGGCGTGGCGGGCCACCTTGAAGCTGCCGAGTTCGACCGACCGCTGGAGGTGATCGAGGAGAGGGCCGAGTCGCTCAATCGCTTTCTGTCCGCGTACCGTCAACTTGCGCAGCTCCCGCCGCCGCATCGTCAGCCTGTTTCGCTCGGCGTCCTGCTGCATCAACTGGCGCCGCTTGAAACGCGCCTTCCCGTGCACATAGAAGGCGGCCCGGAACTGACGGTACTGGCGGACCGTGACCAGCTCGCGCAAGCGGTCGTGAACCTGCTGCGCAACGGCGCGGAGGCTGCGCTTGAAAACACGGACCGGTCACCCACGCTCTCGCTTGCCTGGTCCACCGTGACACTGATCGAGGGGTCGGTCGAGAAGACCAACGCCGTCATTCGTCTTCGCGACTCAGGCCTCGGCATCGCCAATCCTGGGAACCTGTTTGTGCCGTTCTATACGACCAAGCAAGGAGGCACCGGCACCGGCCTGGCGCTTGTAAAGCAGATCATGGAGGCGCATGGAGGCATCGTCACTCTCACCAATCAGCCCGAAGGCGGCACGGAGGCGCAGCTCCGGCTCCCGCTAGAAAACGTGCAGCAGCATGAGCAGCACCACCAGCAACAGAATCGTGCCGATTCCACCGGTCCCGTAATAGCCCCAGTTGCGGCTGTAAGGCCATGACGGGAGTGAACCGATGAGCATGAGAACGAGGAGGACGATCAGGATGTCGACGATCATGGGGAACCCCTCCGACGCAAGCGAGCGCGAACGCCCGAGCCAGGAACTCACCCATGGATGCCGAACGCTCTACCCCAGATGCTTGGTTCCTGTTGCACGGCCCGATTGTGTCTCGTTCCGCATCAGCGAGAAAGATCAACCCAGCCCAGCCAGCTCCCGCGCACGCGCCAGAACCCGCAACAGCATCGGCGCGGTCAGCCGACCGGTGTTCGTGTTCTGGAGTGACGGGTGATACGTGGCGAGCAGCCAGCCGCCATGCGGCAGGGCATACTCTGCGCCATGTGAAAACACATACGCACTCCGCCGTGCAATCCGGCCATTGCGCTGCAGGTACCCTGTGTACCCATCGAAGGCGATTTTGCCCAGCGCCAGCACCACGCGTAACTCGGTCAACAGAGCCAGTTCCCTGTCCAGAAACGGCGCGCAGTTCGCCTGCTCCTCGGCGTTCGGCTTGTTGTCCGGTGGCGCGCACCGTACCACGGACGTGATGCAGGCGCCATGCAGCTCCATCCCGTCTCCGCGTGCGATCGCCCGAGGCTGCGATGCAAAACCGGCTTCCCACAACAGCGGGTAGAGGAACGCGCCCGAGCCGTCGCCGGTAAATGGCCGGCCGGTACGGTTGGAGCCATGCGCACCCGGCGCCAGGCCCAGCAAGAGTACGCGAGCCTGGGGATCGCCAAAGCTGGGCACCGGTTTGCCCCAGTACTCCTCATGCCGGTAGGCACGGCGTTTCTCGCGCGCTATGCCTTCGCAGTAAGTGCGCAACCGCGGGCAGCGCTCGCACTCGGCAACCTGTGCATTCAGCGCTGCAAGCGTCGGGGAGCTCCCAAGGTGTAGCCGGCTCGTGCTTCGCTCGCCTTCGCCCAGAGGAATACCTGGTGAAACATTCGACGGAACGGATGTGGACATTATCCCAATGATAGCGAGGTGCGGGCCTTTGCCGGCAAGCGCTCGGCATTCACTTGCAACGGGCAGCCCTCGGCATCGTAGAATTGCCTCGCCGCGTACAACACTGTCTGGGGCACACTCTATTTGCCGAGGAACACCCTTTGCCTACCTTGTCCTCCCGTCCCGCCTCCATGCTGCTCCTCGCCGGCGCGGCTCTGCTGCTTTCCTCGTCTGGCTGCAAGCAGACAGTTCACCCGTCGGATACAGGCGCGCCCAAACCGCTCCTAACCGACAAAGCCATGCAGGTCGGCGGCGAGGATGTGGTCACTTTGCGACGCGCGCCCACAACCGACTCCATCACCCCGCAGTTCGTTTCGGCGACGATTCTCCCCGGCCGCGGCTTCAATCTCTTTCAGGTCACGGCAAACCTGCCCGGCAAGGGAGAGATCAACCTCCTCGCGTCTCCCGGCATCGAGGAAGCCGCCAGCACCCTGAACGGCGGCCCGGACGACCCGTTTGGCAAACTAAGTTTCTCCTTCGGCGGCGCCTTTCTCGCTCCCTATCCGAACCGCATCATCGGCCAGCTCACCCCCGACGGCAACAGCGTGACCACGAGCTGGCATGGACACACCTTGACGCTTCCGGCCGACTTCGCCGGGAAAAAACCGGGCGCGCGTAAGCATGCCATTCACGGTCTCATCCTGGCGAGCAAGGTTGAAAATATTCAGCGGACCACCACCGCTGACGGCCAGACCGTGACAGGCATCCTCCATGCCGGCAACTTCGGCGGACACTGGCTATCGAACACCGACATGAGTTTCTCCATCGCGCTCACCGGTGATGCCGTCACGGCCACGATCACGGCCAAGAACGTAGGGGGCGTCGCCGAACCGATGGCCATTGGCTGGCATCCCTACTTCGCCATTCCCAGCCACGACCGGACCCAGGCCCGCCTGCACATCCCGGCTGCGAAACTCGCTACGGTCAACAACTACGACGATGTTTTCCCAACCGGACAGCTCAAGCCGGTTGCCGGAACGCCCTACGACTTCAACGCTGTGGGGGGTAAACCGCTGGGGCAGCAGTTCCTCGACGACAACTTCTCCAGCCTTGCCAGGACCGACGGGGCGGTCAACGTCGAACTCACCGATCCGGCTTCGAATTACGGGATCCGCGTCCAGGGCCTCTCGCCGGAGATCAAAACGGTGCAGGTCTATGCGCCGCCGACCAAGGAGTTTACCGCGATCGAAGAACAGTTCAACTTCTCCGACCCCTTCGGCCCCGAGTGGCACGGAATGGACACTGGCATGGTGACCCTGCAGCCAGGGCAAAGCGTGACCTGGAAAGTCCGTCTGCAGCTCTTTGTCCCGCCACCGCCGCCACCGCCTCAAATACCGGGGCTGTCGAAGCTGTCGGGGGGCGGGCAACCAGCAATGCCCCAGTAGTCCCCATACGCCGAAGCGGCGCGGGCAGCCCTCGGGGCGACCCGCGCGTTTCCGGTTGTCGGCAGGCTCGTTTGCCAGGACCAGCCGGCCAGTTTGACCGGCCTTCGAAAGCTCCGTAGCATAGAGAGCATAGCCGTCCCAGCGCCGTTGGACCTGCTCCACGCGCCACACCGAGCATGGAAACCCCACGGGACGAGCACACCGGAAGGCATACGTTGAGCTCAGCAGAAACCCTCGCAAACGCACCTGAAATCGCATCTGAAGAAGCCGGTCTCGCGGCTACGGAACTTGCGCACGACCATCAGCATGCTCACGAGCACACGCATGAACAGCCGGCCGGTGCAGCTCCCGCGCTGAATCCTGAGTGCACCCGTGACGTAGACGTCGAGATTCCGGCCGACGAAGTCTCGGCGGCTTTCCGCCGTGTCGTCAAGAACTACACCCGCCAGGCCCGCATCCCCGGCTTTCGCGCCGGCAAGGTGCCGCCCTCGCTGATTCGCTCGCGCTTTGACGAGCAGATCCGCCAGGATGTCGTCGAGCAGCTTCTGCCGCAGCACTTCCGTAATGCAATCAACGCCAAAGGCGTGCAGCCGATTTCCCAGCCGCAGGTCACCGAGTTGCACTTACAAGACGGCGATCCCCTGCGCTTCAAGGCCCTCTTTGAAATCATGCCGGAGATCAACCTCGATGGGTACACGGACATAAAGGTCGAGCGCGAGCCGGGCACGTTGACCGATGAGGAATTCGAAGCCGAGCTTGAGCGCGTCCGCGATTCACGTTCCACCATGGAACCGGTAACGGAAGACCGCGAGCTGGCCGACGGCGATTTTGCCCAGATTACGTTCAAGGGCGAGGTAACCGGCGGTGAAACCGAGTCCTCCCCAAATCCAATCGATGAGCCGATAGCCGGGCAGGATGTTCAGCTTGAAGTAGGCGGCAAAAACACGCTTCCGGCCTTTAACGACGCGCTTCGCGGCGCAAAACCCGGGCAGGAGTTGAAGTTCGAAGTCACCTACCCGGCCGACTTCGGCGAACCGCGTCTTGCCGGCAAAATCATCGCCTACGATGTCGAAGTCAAGGGCATCAAACACAGGAACGCGCCAGAGATGAACGACGAGCTCGCCAAAACACTCGGCGAGTACGAGACGATGGACGAGTTCAAACAGAAATTGCGCGAGCACCTGGCCGGCGACAAGCAGCGCCAGGCCGAAGCCGCAACCAAGGACAAGGTTTTGGAAGCCCTTGCGGACAAGTACACGTTTCCCATTCCGGAGACGCTTGTTCAGCAGCAGATCGACGCGCGCCTGGATCGCGGCCTCCGCGCCCTGGCGCAGCAAGGCATGCCGCAGGAGCAGATGCGTCATCTCGACTTCAGCCGCCTTCGTGCCGCCCAGCGCGACGGAGCTCTCGGCGAGGTACAAGGTACGTTGCTGCTCGACAAGATCGCACATCTCGAAAACGTGGAAGTCGCGGACGCGGAGCTCGATCGCGAACTCGAACTGCTCTCGGTGCAGATGCAGGAGCCGCTCGAAACTTTGCGCGAACGCCTCACCAGGGATGGGGCAATGGAAAGAATTCGAGAGCAAATTCGCCGGGAAAAAACCGGATCGCTTTTGTATGAACGGCTGGGATCGTAACTCCGGCAATCAACAGGAAAACCGCCGGCAAAGAGCCGACGGCTAGAACCGCAGCCTAGAACCGCAGCAAGATGAAACGATAAGGCAGGTTATGGCACTAGTACCTATGGTGGTTGAGCAGACGAGCCGGGGCGAACGCGCCTACGATATTTACTCTCGTCTGCTGCGCGATAACATCATCTTTCTTGGCACGCCGATCGACGATCAGATCGCGAACCTCATCATCGCGCAAATGCTTTTCCTCTCCGGCGAAGATCCGGAGAAAGACATCCAGCTCTACATCAACTCGCCTGGCGGTTCCATCACGGCCGGTCTCGCCATCTACGACACCATGCAGTTCATCAAGAACGATGTGGTCACATACTGCATCGGCCAGGCGGCCAGCATGGGCGCATTTCTGCTCCAGGCCGGCACCTCCGGCAAGCGCTTTGCCCTGCCCAACTCACGCATTCTGATCCACCAGCCCTCGATGGGGGGGCTGAGCGGACAAGCAACCGACATCGACATCCACGCGCGCGAAATCCTGCGCATTCGCGAGATCACCAACCAGCTCATGAGCAAGCACACCGGCCAACCGCTCGACCGTATCGAGCGCGACGTCGAGCGCGACTTCATCATGAACGCGCGGCAGGCCAAGGAATACGGCATCATCGACGAAATTATTGACCGGCCGCGCACTTAAGTCGCGGTCGCAGCACACAGGCGCCTGTCCGGGCTGGGTTTAGAAATCAGGAGCAACACCATGAAAACGCGCACGGGATCGGACGAAACACTGCGCTGTTCGTTCTGCCACAAGTCGCAGGATGCCGTCGCCAAACTCATTTCTTCTCCGAGCGACTACCCGCGAGCCTATATCTGCGATGAGTGCGTCGCTGTCTGCAACTCCATCCTGGAAGACGATCGCAGCGAAACGCCAACAGGCGCAACGCCCACCCATTTGCCCAAGCCGCTTGAAGTCAAAGCCTTTCTCGACGAGTACGTCATCGGCCAGGACCAGACCAAGAAGAAGCTGGCCGTCGCAGTCTATAACCACTACAAGCGCATCCAGATGAATCGCGTCCGCGGCAATGATGTGGAACTCTCGAAGTCCAACATCCTGCTCGTAGGCCCCACGGGCAGCGGCAAAACCCTGCTCGCGCACACGCTTGCCAAAATGCTGGACGTGCCGTTCGCGATTGTCGATGCCACCACCCTCACCGAAGCCGGCTATGTCGGCGAGGATGTCGAAAACATTATCCTGAAGCTGCTTCAGGCAGCCGACGGCGACGTGGCTCGCGCCCAGACCGGCATTATCTATATTGACGAAATCGACAAGATCGGCCGCAAGGACGAGAACCCCTCCATTACGCGCGATGTCTCGGGCGAAGGCGTTCAGCAGGCACTACTTAAAATTCTCGAGGGCACTGTCGCGAACGTGCCTCCGCAAGGCGGTCGTAAGCACCCCCACCAGGAGTTCACCCCGGTTGACACGACCAACATCCTGTTCATCTGCGGCGGCGCTTTCGTCGGCCTGGAACGCGTGGTCGGCCGCCGCGTCGGGAAAAAGGCGCTCGGCTTCAAAGCCCTGACCGAAAAGCAGCTGGCTGAAGGCCTGGTCGATGTACGCCAGCAGCGCGACACCGATCTGCTGCGCCAAGCCGAGCCGCAGGACCTGATCAAGTTCGGGCTCATCCCCGAGTTTGTCGGCCGCCTCCCGGTCATCGGTATCCTTGACGAACTGGACGAGGTTGCCCTGGTCGAGATCCTGACCAAGCCGCGCAACGCCATTCTGAAGCAGTACCAAAAACTGTTCGAGTATGAGGGTGTGAAGCTGCGCTTCTCAGAGGAAGCAGCGAAATCGGTAGCGCAGGAAGCCCTTTCGCGCAAAGTCGGCGCACGCGGTCTCCGTATGATCCTCGAAGAACTCATGCTCGATCTCATGTATCACCTGCCGGGCAACAAGAAGATCAAGGATCTGGAGATCACGGCGGAGATGGTCAAAAAGCGGGACCTGTCGTTCAGCCTGCTTGAAAAAGCCGGTTAACCCGCCCCCAACCCGGAACCGAAAAGCCCGCACAAGCATACGCGGGCTTTTCTCCGTGTACCGAACAGGTTCAGCTTTCAAGGGTCGGCGTGTCAAAGCATTACAATCGAATCAACATCGCTGGGCTGTAGCCGAGTCAAGACGGCGCATCCGATCCCACTGTTGCACGTCTAATCCTTGAAAGAGGACAGAATGACCGAAGCTAAAGGTAACAAAGGTGAACTTCGCAAACTGCCCATGATGCCCATTCGGGACATGGTGATCTTTCCTCATATGATGACCCCGTTCGTTGTGGGTCGAGAGTCAAGCGTCCGTGCGCTCGAGGAAGCACTCACCGGCGATCGAAAGATTTTCCTTGCCACCCAGCATGATGCGCGCGTGGATGAACCGAATGCTGACGACATCTACGCGGTAGGCACGATCGGCAACATCGTGCAGAGCGTCAAGATGCCTGACGGCAATATCAAGGTGCTGGTCGAAGGCCTCGAGCGGGGGCGCGCGGTCGAAATGACCGACAGTGACGGCTTCTTCGTCGCAACTGTACGCACCGGCAAGCAGACCTTTGAGGTCACGCCGCAAGTTGAGCAACTCGCCCAGAAGGTCACGACCTTATTCGAGCAATACGTTAAGCTGCAGCAGTCGCTCAATCTCGAGTCGACCATGGCCGCTCTCCGGGTGGACGAACCCGCCAAGCTGGCCGATACCATCGCAGCCAACCTGCAGCTTGAGATTGCGGAGAAGCAGGAAATCCTCGACGTTTTTGACCCGGTCGAACGCCTCACCCGCATCGCCGGTGTGCTTGATGTCGAGATTGAAAAGCTCAACATGGAGCGGTCCATCCAGTCGCGGGTCAAGCGCCAGATGGAGCGCGCGCAAAAAGAGTACTACCTCAATGAAAAAATCAAGGCGATTCAGAAGGAACTGGGCCGCGGCGAAAAGAGCGAGTGGGACGAGCTGAAGAAAAAGATCGAGCTCGCCGGCATGCCGAAAGACGTCTTCGACAAAGCCATCCAGGAACTCAAAAAGCTCGAAGCGATGCCGCCCATGTCCGCCGAATCGACCGTCTCGCGCAACTACCTCGACTGGCTCCTCGCCGTTCCGTGGAAAAAGAAGTCCAAGGAAACCCGGTCCATAGAGCACGCTGAAAAAGTTCTGAACGAGGACCACTACGGCCTCGAAAAGATCAAGGACCGCATTCTCGAGTTCCTTGCCGTCCGCCAGCTCGTCAAAAATCCGAAAGGCTCGATCCTCTGTTTTGTCGGACCTCCGGGCGTCGGCAAAACCTCGCTCGGCATGTCGATCGCGAAAGCCACCGGCCGCAAGTTCGTCCGTATGTCAGTGGGCGGCGTACGCGACGAGGCTGAAATACGCGGCCATCGCCGCACCTACATCGGCGCACTGCCAGGCCAGATCATCCAGTCGATGAAGAAAGCCGGCACGAAAAATCCGGTTTTCCTCCTCGATGAAGTCGACAAGATGGCCTCGGATTTCCGCGGCGACCCGTCCTCGGCGCTGCTTGAAGTGCTCGATCCGGAACAGAACACGACTTTCCAGGATCACTACCTCGACGTCGAATACGACCTCTCACAGGTTCTCTTCGTCGCCACCGCGAACGTGCTGCACACCATTCCCGGCCCGCTCCAGGACCGCATGGAAGTGATTCGCCTCCACGGCTACACCGAAGTCGAAAAACTCGAGATTGCCAAGCAATACCTGGTCAAGAAGGCGCTCGAAAACACTGGCCTCACGGACACGAACATCACCTTTACCGATGACGCCCTGCGAGAGATCGTGCGCAGCTATACCCGCGAAGCAGGTGTGCGCAACCTGGAGCGCGAAATAGGCAATGTCTGCCGCAAGGTCGCGCGGCGTGTCGTCAAAAACGGTGCGAAGCACATGGAAGCGATCACGGCCGAAACCGTCCATGATTTCCTCGGCGTTGCCAAGTTCCGCGATTCGATAGTCCACGAGAAGAGCGAAATTGGCCTGGTTACCGGCCTGGCCTGGACAGAGGTCGGCGGCACCATCCTGCAAACGGAAGTACAGGTACTCGACGGCAAGGGCAAGCTCACGCTCACCGGGCAGCTGGGCGAGGTGATGCAGGAGTCCGCGCAGGCCGCACTCTCCTACATCCGCTCCCGCTCCGCCCACCTCGGCCTGCCCAAGGATTTCTACCGCAATGTAGACATCCACGTGCACGTCCCGGAGGGTGCAATCCCCAAGGATGGCCCTTCAGCCGGCATTACTCTGGCCACAGGCCTGGCCAGCGCCCTCACAAAAATCCCGGTGCGCCGCGATATCGCCATGACCGGCGAGATTACGTTACGCGGTAAGGTACTACCGATCGGCGGACTCAAGGAAAAACTGCTCGCAGCCCACCGCGCCGGTGTCTTTGAAGCCATTATGCCGAAGGAGAATGAGAAGGACATGGCCGACCTGCCGGAACTTCTCAAATCGACGATGAAACTGCATTTCGTCGAATCCATGGACGAGGTGCTGGGCATCGCACTCGAGTCGCCCTTGCCGGAACTTAAGGAAGAAACTCCTGAAGTTCTGCTCGACGTCCCTGCGCTCACACCGGAGCACCGCCCCCACCAATAACCGCACGACATCACCGAAAGGGCAGCCTGCGGGCTGCCTTTTTCAGCTCGCTATACTTGACCATGCCAGCCTTCCCGCGCTTTCTCCTGTCCGCCACCGCGCCGGCACACTTCCCTCCCGCAAGCGTTCCGGAGGTCGCATTTCTCGGCCGCTCCAACGTCGGCAAATCGAGTCTGCTCAACGCCCTGCTTGGCTCCAAGCAGGCTCATGTTTCATCCACTCCGGGGCGCACCCGCTCCATCAACTTCTTCGCCGTGAGCGATCGCGTTGACCAGCCGCCACGCGTCCTTTTTGCGGATCTGCCCGGGTACGGCTACGCAAAAATTTCCAAGTCCATCTCGGCGGAATGGCCCTCGTTCATCGATCCCTACCTTCGCGAGCGCCCGACCCTGGCGCTGTGCCTATGCCTCATCGACGCCAACATCCCACCGCAGGAAAGCGATGCGCAACTCCTGGCCTTCTTGCGTGACGCCGGGCGTCGCTTCCTGCTGGTAGGCACCAAGGCCGATCGACTCTCCGGCAACGGCCGCGTCAAGGCGCTCATCGCGCTCCGCCAGGGCTTCGATCTGGGCACGCCTGAAGACGAACCCCTGTTACTGTGTTCAGCCAAAACCGGCGCCGGTCTCAAAGAGTTGTGGAGCACGATCTTCGCCGCTGCCGCATCCTGAACCGCAGCTACGCCATACCTGTTTGCCTTGGCAGAATATTTTTGAACAGTTCGGTGACAAGTAAAACCTCATGAGCAAGTGAGATTCTCATCAAGAAATCACGATAGCCTCAGGTGACCAGCTCACCAGCTTAGGAGAAGCATGCAGCGCATTAGCCGCATCTACGTCGCCGGCCATCGCGGGCTGGTCGGCTCGGCCATCTGTCGGGAGTTGGCGCGCCGGGGATACATCAACGTGCTGACCCGCTCGCACAACGAACTTGAGCTACAGGATGCGCGCCCCGTGGAGCAATTCTTTTCGGAGCAGGCGCCCGAGTACGTCGTGCTTGCGGCGGCAAAAGTTGGCGGCATCCTGGCGAACAGTATCTATCCAGCCGACTTCATCCGCGATAACCTCGAGATCCAGAACAACGTGATCGAAACGAGCCGAAAGGCGGGCGTGCAACGGCTCCTGTTTCTAGGTTCCAGCTGTATTTATCCAAAGCTATGTCCGCAACCTATCCGGGAAGAGTACCTGCTGACCGGCCCTCTTGAACCAACGAACCGGCCCTACGCACTGGCGAAAATCGCCGGAGTCGAGATGTGCTGGTCGTATAACCGCCAGTACGGTACAAAGTATCTCGCGGCCATGCCGACCAATCTTTATGGACCGAACGACAACTTTCATCCCGATAACTCGCACGTTGTGCCCGCACTGCTGCGCAAGGTGAGCGAAGCCAAGCAAAAAGGGCAGGGCGAGATCACGGTGTGGGGCACAGGCACGCCCCGGCGCGAATTGCTCTACTCCGAAGATATGGCCGAGGCCTGCGTCTTTCTTCTGGAGCTCGAGGACGCACGATATAACTCTTTGCTCTGCGAAACAGAGCCGCCTCTGATTAACATCGGGACCGGCGAAGATATCAGCATCCGCGAGCTCGCCGAAACCATTTGCCGACTACTCGACTATCACGGCTCCCTGCGCTATGACACGACCAAACCGGACGGTACGCCGCGCAAGCTGCTCGATGTAACTAAAATCCGGTCTCTTGGCTGGAGCGCGAACACTCCCCTCGAAGAAGGCCTGCGCCGGACCTATGAAGCAGTTCGCGCCCAGCTTGCTTCGGGAGAGTAACGATGCCAATGGTCACAGATCAGGCAATTACGATCGTTGTAATGTCCTGAGCTTTTCCCTGCCCGAACCGGTTCCGAAGGATCGCATCGGCAACGAACGCTTGACGCTGGGCAACTCAGACGCCTAAGTCACGATCTATGGTTTGGACTCCTCGATAAGTCAGCACATCGAATAGACCAGGAGCACTTCGGAGTAGGCATGCCGGTTGACTTGATTGCGCATCAGGCACACGCGAATCCGACGAGCCCCTCCTCCCCCATTAGCAACTGGCTCAGCGTGGTCTCGCACCTCGATCCCAGGTATGGCGGCCTGAGCGCGGTCGTTCCTCACCTGGCTTCCCTGCTCACAACAAGCGACCGCTTTCACGTGCAGCTTGACGCCTTTTGCCTGCCCCATGAACACTCCAAACCGGAGGGCTACCCCGCACTGCCTGTTACCTTCTGGCCTGCCAGCCGTAAAAGCTGGCTCCTGGACCGGTCGCTTTCCCGCATCTTCCGGCGGAGCGCTGCACAGTCCGACGGGGTGCACATCCACGGCCTGTGGGAGCAAAGCACACGGGTGGCCGCCCGCACCGCCCGTGCACTCGGCAAGCCGTACATCGTTTCGGCGCACGGCATGCTCCAGTCCTCGGCGCTAGCCGACAAACGAGCAAGAAAACAGCTGTACGCCGCGCTGTTCGAGCGTCGCAATCTCGAGGGCGCCGCCTGCCTGCACGCGCTCACACGCGCCGAAGCACGGAATTATCGCGACTTCGGCTGCAAGCGGCCGATTGCCACTATCCCCTACGGCGTCGATGTTCCGGCAGTACTCAGCCCCGCGCTGTTCCTCCAAACCTTCCCATTCGCGCGCAATAAGCGCCTCATTCTCTTTCTCGGCAAAGTGCATGAAGAAAAGGGTGTCGATCGTCTTATCCGGGCGTGGGCCAAGGTAGGCCACGGCTGGCCGGATAGCTGTCTGGTACTAGCCGGACCGTCCTACCCCGCAATGCGCGCCCGCCTGGAAAAGCTAGCATCAGACCTGGGCGTTTCCCACCGGATCCTGTTCACCGGCAATTTGTTATATCCAGAGAAATGGAGCGCTCTGGCCGCCTCCGAATGTTTCGTGCTTCCGTCGCACTCCGAAGGCCTAAGCGTCTCCGTCCTCGAAGCGATGGGCGCCGGGGTCCCCGTCATCGTCACCGAGAACTGCAATTTACCCGAGGTCGTGGAGGGCAACGCAGGCTGGCAGACCTCCCCCCGTGTTGAGGACATCGCCGCTGCACTCGAGCTATGTCTGAGTAACTCACCGGAAGCAAATCAGCACTTAGGCCAGAATGGCACGGCACTAATACGCGAGCGGTATACCTGGTCAGGCGTCGCGGCGCAAATGGGACAACTCTACACATGGGTTCAGGGGGGCTCCAAGGGCGATTCAGTGCCGGAGGGTCTCGCCATCGAGATGTGTTAAGGAACTTATAACTATAGTTACACCGCGGCAATATAGAACAACAGAAGTGGCCTCATAAATTCACCCCACCCTGACGGTACCTCGGATGAGACCCGCCGCCGAAAAGGGGTCTCAGATCGTTAGCCGAAACCACCAAGCCATGGATGAGACCGTTCTAACTCGCCTGCCGCGTCCGGCGCAATGGCGTCCCTCACCTGTGGCTTCTACCCGTGCAACGAGCGCCGGCCTTTGCTCATCGGCACAACCTGCACCGTGGTATCGCGCATTTCATTCAGAAAGTCATTGGTGACCGAGCCGCGCAGCAGCAGATCCAGCCGCGAGCGCGAAGCCTGCCCGAACACAACGTGTGAGATCGACTCACGCTTGGCAAACGCAATCAACGCCTTACCCACATCCTTTTCTTCCAGCGTGACTACCTGCGCGCCCAGGCTCTTGGCCAGCCGGCGATACTCCTCCAGCCTCTCGGGCCACTGTGGATCGCTCGTATCTGGCCGGTGCCCTCGCGCGCCCTGCACATACACCGCATACCAGTTCGTGGCCAGGCGCCCCGCGATGCGCGCGCCCGTGCGGATCAGCCTCTCGGTGCCGGCCCGGTGCGACAGGCACACCATCACTTTTTCCGGAACCGGCGCCTGCTCCAGGCCCTGCGCGCGCCGATACTCCGCCGCCGCCACGCTCACCTGCTCCGCCGTCGTGCGGAGGGCTAGCTCGCGCAGCATGGTCAGGTTGCCTTTGCGGAAAAAGTTGGCCAGCGCCTGCTCCACGCGCTCCGGTTTGTAAATCCTGCCTTCGCGCAGGCGGCTCCGCAGTTCGTCGATCGGAATATCGACATTGACCACTTCTTCAGCGCGCCGTAAAAAACTGTCCGGAATTGTTTCGCGGATGGTTACCTTTGCCGAGCGCGCGACCACATCATTCAGCGTCTCCAGGTGCTGCACGTTCACCGCGGTCTCGACGTTGATGCCCGCATCCAGCAGTTCCAAAACGTCCTCATACCGCTTGCGATTGCGCGAACCGGGCACATTGGTATGCGGCAGCTCGTCCACCAGAACCGTATGAGGCTTTCGATCGAGAATCGCCTGAAGATCCATCTCCTCCAGCGTCACCGAGCGGTACTGGGTTTTCTTGAGCGGGATGATTTCCAGGTCGCCGATCTGCGCCGCGGTTTCTGCCCGTCCGTGCGTTTCAATAAAGCCGATGACCACATCGACGCCCGCGGCCCGCAACCCGTGCGCATGCTCGAGCATGGTGTACGTCTTGCCTACCCCAGGTGCCGCGCCAATGTAGACGCGCAGCCGCCCCGGCTCAGGTTGCATCCGCGTCTCTTCGCTACTGAGTTCAGTCATCGTTCAACCATCGCCTCAGCCGGCCTCCACCGGGTGCCGCGTTTCCTTGAGCGCGGCGGCGGGCAGCGTAAATGAGAACGTGGTGCCCGCGCCCATGCGGCTTTCCACGGAAATCTGGCCGCCCTGCGCCTCGACCAGCCGGCGCACCAGCGCCAAACCCAGTCCCGTGCCCTCGGTTGAGCCCGAATTGAACCTACCAAAGATCATGTTCAGCCGCTCAGGCTCGATGCCCCGGCCCGTGTCCTCCACGCTGAAGTGCACCGTGTTTTTGCTCTCGGTCGCCCGCAGCCGCACGTATCCGCCGCTGCCGGTGTTACGAATCGCATTGCTCAGCAGGTTCTCAAAAATCGAGCGCAGAGCGCGCCGGTCTGCCTCCACCCGCTGTAGATCAGCATATGCGTCGACTTCGACCGTCAACCCGCGGTCGGCAGCCGCGACGCGAACACTCGCCTGCGCTTCTCGCAGCAGATCAATCGGTCGAAGCTGTTCCAGCTTTAATCCACGCCGTCCACTATCCAGCTCCGCCACCGCAAACAGGTCTGACATCAGATCGTCCAGGTGCTGCGCTTCGTTCTGAGCGCCTTCCACCACATCCGCCTGCAGCGGCTTCAACTCCCCGGCGTAGCCGCGTGCCAAAGCGTGGATTGCAATACGTAGCTTCTCTAGAGGATCTCGCAGCTTCCCTGACGCAATCGCAAGGAAACGCGTCTTGAATCGATCGAGCGCCTGCAGCTCCGTCACATCTTCCAGCACCGTGACCGCGCCCAGCAGATGACCCTCGTTGTCCCGCATGGGCGTGGTACGCAGGCGATAGTTATTCTGCTTTTCCCCAATCCGGATCGGCGCAACAGCCGCCTCGCCCTCGCCGCCGACGGTACGCTGCAAACTGATCGCGGTCTGGATAGCCGCCAGGATCTGATCCCCGCCTAAGGTATCGGTAAGCGTACTCGCAAATACAGACGTGAGCGCCGTGCGGTCGGCGCTCGCGCCCAGCAGATCGCGCGCCGCCTTGTTCAGCTTCAGCAATTGGCCGCGACCATCGGTTACGATCACCGGCTCGAACAGCGACTGCACTACGGCATCGCTTAACTGATGCTCCATCTCGCGGCGGCCGCTTTCAGTATCCCGCAGGTCGCGCAGCCGGATCGCCAGCCGATTAAATTCGGTCGCCAGCGTACCCAGCTCGTCGTTACGAGGCCAGTCGATGCGCTGCTGCAGGTCGCCCTGGCCCATGCGACGCGCGGCGCGCGCAGCCTGTCGCATCGGTCGCGTCGTAAACACCAGCATCGCCACAATGATCACGATCGCGGTCAGGATGCTTGCCGCGCACGCACTGATCAGGCGCGCGCGCAGGCTCTCGCGGCGCAGGGCCAGGTCGTTCAGCAAGCGCCTGCGACGGTCTCCCAGATTCTCAAGCTTGCGCGACAGACTTTCATCGATGGGCTCAAGCTCGCGAGCCGAACCCATGCGCGCTCCGAAGTCGGGAGGCATATGGTGCAATAGCGACAGCACGCGACGGTGTGCCGCCAGTTCTTCCTCAAGGGGCGGCGCGCCTTCCAGGTCGCCAAGCGCGTCCTTGGCCGCAATCAGGCGTTGCTCCGCGCGTTCGCTTTGTGCGTGAATGTCGATTTCCCGAGGCGCCGGAGCCGCGCCTGCTGTTCCGGCCGTTTGCGCTGAAAGCGTGCTTGTCGTCCCCTCTGGCCCTCCATCCCCAACCGGCAGGTGCAAAAGCGAGCGCTCAACCAGGACCTGCTCCCGTGCCAGCGAAGCCCGCGCCGCCGCCAGGCTCGCGACCGCACGATCCATGCGCTTTTGCCGCGCGTCGATCGCGCTGAGCGAAACAAATGTTCCACGTACAAGGAAGCTCAACCCCGTTACCAGAGCCAGAAGCAGCAGCCCACCCAGAAGCAGTCGTTGAAAAATACTCAGCATGCCGTGTATGTGCCTTGAGGGTCGTGGGAGCGCAAAGGAAGCTATGCCGCGGAACTTTGAGAAGTCGCGGTCCCGTCGGCCTCTCCCGCCAGCAGACCCGCAAGGGATATATCCTCGTCCAGGGCTTCCCAGTGCAAGCCGCGGCTGCTTATCCGCGCCTGCTCCCGTTGCTCCGCCGTGCCGTGCAGCAGCCGGGGAAACCAGGCCAGCGGCACTCCAAGCGTTCTGCCGTCGTGCAGATCGACCCACATGGAATCCGCATGGAATCGTACATGCATTGCCCTAGCCGAAGAACTCATTCCATGCCCTCTCGATCCTGCCCCGATCAATTCAACAATCTCCAGCAACTCGCGCAGCGTCCCGAGCGTTGTAGCCGTCACTGCGTCACTGTAGGTTACGCGCACTTCAGTGCCCGATCCAAACTTTCGCTTTCTTGTCGTCCTTCTCCACAGGAACGTGGACCGGTTCGCGAGGGAATCCTTCATGCTTGCCTTACCTATCAAGTCGGCACACCCAGATACCAGCCTTTTGGTACGGGCACATAAGCCCCGGCACAGCCCTTTGGAGCACTACCCAGGTGACCCCGGTTTGCCGGTGCAATCGCTCGAAATCTGCTTTTTCAAAGCGTTTCCACCCGCTCAGATCCCGCTGGTCGCGGGCCCACTCCGGCGCAAGCTCCGGGAACATGGTCGCCACGCCGCTATCCTTGTAGAAATCCGCCAGCCTGCTGCGCTCGGCCACCGCCCTGAAACCGTGTTCATCCTCATGGGGCAGTTCGAGATACTTCGGGTCCAGCGCAAAAAAAGCATCCATCGGGGTGTTCGCCCGAATCCAGTAAAAGCTGGCTACCCACGGGTTGTTTCCCGCTCGGCCCGGCAGTTCGACATGCGGGCTGGAAGAATAAAGTTCGATGTTCAGAACGAACATCCCAGCAGCCAGCGGTACGAACAGCGCAAGCCATCGCCAGATGCGATCGAGGAGAAGGTATTCGGCCAGTAGTCCGCCCAGGATCATGAAAAAAACGATGTAGATCAGGTCGAAAGATCGCATAGGTTGCAGCCGTTCAAAACTGTCAAAGCGCGTACTGGTCGAGAAAAGAATTTCCACAAACGTGGAAAAAAGCCCGAACACAAAAAGAGCCCGACATACCCGCGCGCAGGCGGCCGTAACTCCTCGGAGATTTATCCGCGCGCAGGCCAGCAGCACCGCAAGCGGCACGGCCACGCCTACCCACTCCCACCAGCGCCACATGGATGCGAAAAAGAAGGTTCGCGAGTAGAGGATCTCGCGATACTGGCCTGTCGCCGGACGCAGAGAGAAGCTCTTGAGCAGGGACGGCAAAACAAGGAACCCCGCGCGCGCCTCAGTACGCCGGGGATTTAGAGAAGCTGACAATCTATCCAGAGGCAGCATCAAAAACGCGATCAGCCCCACCGTGTACACCACCATCTGCGGATGGACAAGGCCGGTAAGCAGGAGCCAGACAATCACACTCACTCTGCCGCCGCGCAGAAAGGAAGTTAACGCCATCAGCGAAAGAGGCGTCGAGAGCGATCGAGAGGTCAGGTAGGGATCGGCAATCGCCAGTGCCGTACCGGCCACCGGAACCGAAAACGTCAACGCCAACGCCCCAACCGCCGCCCATACCGAGCGGCTGCTTGTGAAGAGCGAACCCGCCAGCCGCCAGCCCGCGAAGATCATAAGAAAGACACCTAGTAAGTGCCACAACAGAATCGCCGTATCGGCCTGCATGTGCAGAATGCGGGCCGAACGCCCAACGATCTGGGCGAGATGCGCATACCGAGCATGCATTAGAAAAAACTCCGCGCGCAGCGGATATAACTGTGGATTGGTGATCTGCTTAATAGCAGGAATGTAGATTTCGGCGTCATCGGTGCCCACATGATAGCCCTGCACAAGCACCGCGCCGGCCGAAAACAGAAAAAGCACCAAGAGTGTCGAGCCGTATTCTTTTAGCTTCTTACGATAGGAGTAGGCTCCTTCTCTCAAACATCACCACGCGAAACTTGGTGCGGAGGGCCAGAGAAAGCAGGGGAAGAGAGGTGAAGATTCGAGGAAATCCGGCTTTGCGGGTCGTCCCTCAGGGTAAGTGGATCGGCGAGACCCCAGACCTTGAGGCGATAACCGAGTGCCGTACCCAGCACGCCTGCGCCGTAAATCATGCTTCGCCGAAAGTTAATCGAAGATGCTTCCGGAAAGTACTTCGTAGGACACGAAAGCTCACCTACCCTGAAACCAAAATGGAATGACTGCACCAACATCTGATTATCGAAAATAAAGTCGTTCGAGCAGGTGCGCAAAGGCAGGCGTTCCAGAACACTTCGACTCCACGCGCGGTATCCCGTGTGGTACTCCGACACCTTTTGGCCGATCAGAATGTTTTCGGCAAGGGTCAAGATACGGTTGGAAATGTACTTGTATCGGGGCATGCCACCGGTGAGTGCGCCGCCGCCCAGGATGCGCGACCCGAGCACAACATCGAACTCATCATAGGCGATCATGGCCGACATAGCCGAAATCAGACGCGGCGTGTACTGGTAATCGGGGTGGAGCATAACGATGATATCGGCGCCGCGCGCTAATGCAGCGTTGTAGCAGGTCTTCTGATTGCCACCGTAGCCTCGGTTGGTGTCATGCCGTATCGTATGCAGACCAAGCTTGTTCGCCAGGTCGGCGGTCCCGTCTGAGCTGGCATCGTCGGTCAAGATAACATCGTCAACAACATCCCTGGGAATTTCGTTGACTGTCTTCGTCAGCGTGCGGATCGCATTATAGGCCGGCAGCACAACAGTGACGCAACGTCCATTCAGCATGCTCTGATAGCTCCTCGATGTACGTCCACGTTCGAGCTCTGCTATGCGTCCAAGCTCGACTCAACTATAACAAGCCATTCCTTTCTAATCTGGCATCCAGAAAAATTCCACATGGCTGCACTCAAATCTCTGAAACTAAATGATCGAGGCAAGCTCGTGGAGCACACTAGCCCCGCCCATACCGCGCCAGCACATCTTCAAGCGTTACCATGCCCTCCAGCGTGCCCTTGGTCGCGCGATTGCTGATCGGCAGCAGCGGCCAGCGGGCGAAGTGGCGCAGCGCTGTATCGAGCGGCAGGTCCGGGAACAGCAGCGGCGTGCGCTCGTTCGGCAGCGCGCGTTCGAGCGTTGTTTCTGCCGGAAGCGACATCGCAAGCGTGGCCAGCTCCTCGATGGAGAGTACATAAAACGACCCGCCGCCCAGGCTCACCACCATGGCCCGCGTGCCGGGTGCGAGCGAAAGTTCCACGGCCGCCGCCTTCAGCGTCTCTTTCCCTTCCAGCAGCGGCACGGATAAGGGAGTCAAAGCGTCCTCGAGGTGCAGTCCCATCTCCTCGCGCTTTTCCTCCATCGAAGGCAGGTCCAGGCCGTCCTGATGCGTAAACAGCTCAAAGATCGGCGTCGGCTGCAGCGAGCGCGACAGCAGGTACGCAATGGTGTTCGCCAGGATGACCGGCAAAATAATGGAGTAGTTGCCGCTGGTCTCGAGCACCATGAAAACGGAGGTCAGCGGCGCGCGTAAGAAGCCCGCGAACAGCACCCCCATGCCGACCAGCGCATACGAGCCCACCGAGCCTGAAGCCAGCGGCAGCAGGGTATGCTCCACCGTGCCCACCCCCGCCCCCAGCATGGTGCCAATAAACAACGTCGGCGCGAACATGCCGCCCGGCGTGCCGCTTGAAAACGACAGCGTGGTCGCCAGCATCTTGAACAGCACCAGCGCCCCCAGGAACTGCCAGGTGTACTGCCCGTGCAGCGCCTGGTCCATCACCTCGTAGCCCGGCCCCATGACCTGCGGAATGCCGAAGTAGCCGATCAGACCTACCAGGAACCCGGCAATCGCCGGCTGAAAAAGCTGCGCATTCACCGGCATCGCGCGCAGCCGCGGCCGCAGCGTACTCAGCGCCTTCGCGAACACAAACGCCGACAGCCCGCCGATGACGCCCAGCACGGCATAGGCCGTCAGCTCGCGCGGATCGCGCAGCGTAACCGATGGAATGCGGAACATGGGCGCGGAACCCCAAAAAATACGCGCTACCGAAACACTCGAAATCGCCGCCAGCACGACAGAGCCCAGAACAGCCGCGCTCCAGTAGCCGATCACTTCCTCAATAACGAACAGGATCGCCGAGATTGGCGCGTTAAAAGCCGCTGCCAGCCCCGCCGCCGCGCCGATCGGCGCAAATAGCCGCAGCGACTGCCGCGACAACCGCAGCTTGCGCGCCACAATTGAAGCCACCCCCGCGCCGATCTGCAGCGAAGGATCCTCGGGCCCCAGCGAATGCCCGCAGCCGATTGCAATCGCCGCCGTGACGAACTTGCCGATCACCGTCTTGAACGAAATGAAGCCGTTGTAGATGTACAGCGCGGCCTTGGTCTGGTTCACCCCCGAGCCGCGCGCCCCCGGAAACACCCACCGCACCAGCCCCGCCACGAACAATCCAGCAAACATCGGCACAAGAAACAGCCGAGGCTCGCCGGCATGCGGCGAAGAACCCAGCGTCAGAATCTTGATCCACTCGATCGCCACCCGGAACGACACCACCAGCAGCCCGGAAAGCACGCCGATAAAGATCGCAAGAATCAGGAACATGCGCTCCTCGCGCTTCGGCACGATCCGCTGCATATCCAACGGGTGCGACTGCCCTACCCCCTGCGCTGGGTCGAGTGCGACATCCAGCATTACCCGGTCGCCCGGGTTCATGGGCACGGTAGCCGGCGCCGAAGGCTCGGCCAACGCTTCGCGAGGCGTCATGGCTGCGCCTCCACCTGGTCGGGCGCCCGGGCAATCCTCTCCAGCAGTGCGTCCTCGCCTGTTGGGGCATCGCACGGGCCAGCCGTGGCCCGCTCCGTTTGGTACGCCAGCTGCAGTGTGTTTTGCGCGAACACAGGGTCGCGCGTGAGCTGCTTTTCCAGAGCCGGGCCGGCCGGCATTTGCGCCCACTGTGCAGCGAGCGCGGCAAGCGGGTCGGCGGGGGGGATTTCGGCTACCGGCGACGCCGCTGCCGGCGCGTTCCTATCGCGGGCCAGCGGGTTCAGCTGTTGCAGCTGCGCGGCCAGTGCCGCCAACGGCTGCGCGGTGCCGGGGGGGGCAACCGGAGCCGGTGCGAGCGTCGTGGCCCCGGCCGGGCAAGCCAGCAGGCGCGCCTGTGCCAGCTGCGCAAGGTGCCCGATACGGTGGCCCCGCTCCCCTGTCGGCAGGGTATCGGCCGGATACAACGCCAGTATCTTCTCCGCCGTTTCCAGCTCCGCATGCACAGCATCGCGTACCGGCTGGGGCTGCCTGGCGAAACTTTGTTCTCCGACAGCTTGCGCCAGGTAAGTCCTTGCCTGCGCATATCGCCCCAGCGACGCAGCCGCATGCCCTTCGCCTTCCAGCGCTTCAAGTCGGGTTGGCCGGTTCCTGACTGCTTTCCGGTACACATCCAGCGCATCCGTCGCATCGCCCGCCTGCTCCAATAACCCTCCCAGCACCAACTGCAGGCCAGGGTTATCCGGTCCATTGCCGGAGGTAATCAGCAGCAGTTCGCGCGCCTCGGCGTAGCGTCTCTGCGCAATCAGGTAGCGGACCAGCTCCAGCCGAATATCGCGCCTCTGTGTAAACGCGTCCCCATTCCAGGTCCCCTCGATCGCTGCCTGGTAATGATCCACAGCGCTCTCCACGTTTCCCTGCCGGATCGCCAGCCGCGCAAGCTGCAGATTGATCGCGCCGCTGCCAGGCTCGCCTTCGAGCAGCGTCGTGAAATAAACCTGCGCCTCCTGCGTGCGCCCTGCGGCGGTCAGCGCAGTGGCCAGCTCGACCTGCAACCCGCGATCGTCCGGCGCGTAGGCCAGTGCCGAGTGGAGCAGATTCAGCGCCGCAACCGGCTGCCCGGCTGCCAGCGCCGCCTCCCCCCGCGCGCGCCAACGCCCTTCCAGCATGCGCCGGTGCGCGGCAAACGAGTGGAACAGCCCATACGTCACAAACGAAAGCACCACAACCAGCCCCGCCAGCGCACATAGCGCAACGGTATCGCGCAGATAGATCTTCTGCTTCTCGCGCCGCTCCTCGGCGGAAAGCCGCTGTTGTTGTCCAAGCACCCGATTCGAACCTTCTACCCTCTTCTACTCTACTGCGGCAGGAACAGTGCCATCACGCGGGTAACCGGCTCGGTACTCCCGTCATCTCAAGTCTGGACACACGGAGGTTGCATGGCATCGACAGTATGGAAAGGCTACATCTCGTTCGGGCTCATCTCCGTGCCGGTGCGCATGTATGTAGCCGCGCGTGAAGAGCACATCGGCTTCAACCAGATCCACAAAACCTGCGGCACACGCATCAAGCAGCAGCTCTACTGCCCGCTCGACGAGCGCGTCGTCGGCCGCGACGAGATCGAAAAAGGCTACCCCACCGGCGACGGCTCTTACGTCCTGATCGAGCCCAGCGAGCTCAAAGCCCTCGAAGCCGAGTCGAGCGAGACCATGGCCATCCAGCAGTTCGTCGAGCTCGACGAGGTCGACCCCATCTACTACGAGACTTCCTACTACACAGTCGCGGAGGAGCCCGGCCGCCGCGCCTACGCCCTCATGATGCAGGCCATGAGCAAGCTCAAGCTGGGCGCGATCGCCAAACTTACCCTCCACCAGCGCGAGCAGGTCGTCATCATCCGCCCCTACGAGCACGGCCTCATCCTACACACGCTCTACTACCCCGACGAAGTCCGTGAAATCCCCGAGTACGGCGACCAGACCGCGCTCGAATTACAGGACGCGGAAATCCAACTCGCCGAGCAGTTCATGGGCTCCCTCCGCGCCCCGTTCCACCCGGACGCTTTCCACAACGTCTACCAGGAGCGCGTCGAGCACCTGATCGAAAGCAAAGCCGCCGGCGAAGGCGACCCGGAACCGCCAAAGAAGCCCAAGCCCATGGCGCCGGTCATCAATCTCATGGACGCTCTGCGCGCGAGCCTCGCGAAACAAGGCAAGCCCGCCCCGATCCCTATCGAAATAGAGCAGCCCGCCATTGCCGCCCAGCAACCCGCGAGAAACCGGCCTGCGGCGAAGACGGTCGCAAAACGCCAGCGAGCTGGTTAAATTTTCCTCTGGCTTCTTCTCCAGGGTTCCTCTTGAGCGCAACGGTAGCGCTTGCGCTTGCGCCAAAGGATCTGCTTTTCCGTCCGCATTCATGTTCAGTGCAGAGGCGAATGTGAACTATGTAATCCTTGCTTTATCATGAGGCATCGCCTGTTTGATAGGTGATACCTTGAGCAGTTTCAATATAGACAGCATTCACTTTTGAACATCGTGGCTGGTGCTGGTATTTACCTTTGTAACCTCTTTGATCGCGTCTATCCTAGTATTTCGATGTTTGCGAATAGCAGGGCTAACACTGTACGTAAGCGTAGCTGCCTGCTGTGTTGCAGTCGAGTTTCCAGACGACCAGCGTGTCTCCTTTGCGGAGAGCCTCCTGCGCTTTGATCAGTTCGGGCCGTTCGGATCTGCTGCCGCTGATCTTGTCCTCGAAGAACCTTCTTGCAGCCTGCTTTTGTTAGAGCCTCGGTTGTAGTTCAAGGTTCTGGTCCTGAGTGGAGACGCGCGCATAGCCGATCAGCATGAGGTCCCCTCCTCGTTCTCCCCAGAACTCATTATTCTTGAAGTTGATTGAGAACACCAATTGAGAACTGTTTATGAGAACACAAAGCCTCAGCAGTCAAGCGCTTCTTAACCTGCGGTTAAGTGTTCTCATAAATTTCCAATGCTGTTGAAAAACTCTTGTCGCCGGAGAGCGATCGTGATTTGTTAGGACAGCAACGGAGGACATTGCCATGATGGGACGGCAGGATGCGCAGGAGCCGCTTTTCTACTCATTCCGACTCGAG
>JAABUX010000671.1_pt1 | contig 56314 bp, 37 predicted proteins | sample 5561851 | NCBI WGS metagenome assembly JAABUX01 (sample SAMN10711883, study PRJNA513361) | rock metagenome | isolation source: Antarctica rocks | place: Antarctica: Victoria Land, Richard Nunatak red sandstone | collected 2016-01-03
CCGATGCACGGTGCATCACCCGGGCCGATGCACCGTGCATCACCCGGGCCGATGCACCGTGCATCGGCGGGGTCGAAAGAGCCCCGGTGTCGCGCCGACCGTTGCCCCGCGAGGCACCCGATCTCGGCCGGCTCGGCTCGGCTCGGCTCGGCTCGGCTCGGCGACGGCGCGTGCCGGCTACCCGGGATGGCCCATTCCCGGCGTTGCGTGCGCACGGCCCGTCGCGGACGCGGGGGCGTTGGGACGGGGCGTCGGCAGGACCGGGCCCGCCCCCTCGCGCGTCGAGGTCATGCGGCGTGGCCGTTCGCCCGCGCCCGATCGCGCGAGTTCGATGTCGCCACGGAACCACTCGACGAATCGCGCGAGGCCCTCCGCGAAGGGGGTGATCGGCCGGTAACCCAGCTCGGAACGGGCGAGGCCGACGTCGGCGTAGGTCTGGCGGACGTCACCGGGCTGCTCGGGCATCCGCCGGATCACGGGGGTCTTGCCCAGCGCCTCGCCGATCATCTCGACGAGTCGGAGGAGTCCGACCGGGTCGGAGTTGCCCAGGTTGTAGAGGTGGTGCCCGGTGCCGCGCTCCAAGGCGCGGACGATCCCGTCGACGATGTCGTCGACGTACGTGTAGTCGCGCCGGGAGGTGCCGTCGCCGAAGACCGGCACGGGCTCCCCCCGCTCGATCAGGGCGGCGAACCGGGCGATCGCCAGGTCGGGGCGGTTCCTCGGGCCATACGCGGTGAAGAACCGCAGGCCGGTGACCGGCAGGCCGTGGAGGTGGTGGAACGTGTAGGCCATCAGCTCGCACGCCCTCTTCGTGGCCGCGTACGGGCTGACCGGCCGGTCCACCGGGTCGGCCTCGCGGAAGGGGGCGTCGGGGCGGTCGCCGTAGACGCTGGAGCTCGAGGCGTACACGAATCGGGGCCGCGGGTCCAGCGTGCAGGCGGCCTCGAGGAGGTGGACGGTCCCCAGGACGTTCACGGCGGCGTAGGCCGCGGGGTCCTCGATGCTCGGCCTCACGCCGGCCCGCGCGGCGAGGTGGACGACGGCGTCGGGGCGGGTCCCGGCGAAGAGCCGCCCCATCGCCCCGGCGTCGCGGATGTCCGCCTCGACGAGGCGGAACAGCGGGTCCGAGGACGCGGCGCGGAGGTTGGCCTCCTTCCGGGAGCGCGGGTAGGACGGGTCGAAGTTGTCGACGACGGTCACCTCGTCGCCCATCGCGAGGAGCCGGTCCACGAGGGTCGACCCGATGAACCCCGCCCCGCCCGCCACGATCACCCGCCGTCCGCCGTCCGTCGCCTTCATCGCCCCGATCCTTCGCCCGTCGCGCCGGGCGGCTTGGTGTCACGCGTCGAGGCCCGATCGTGCGTCCCCCGTCGGGCCGGCGTCCGGCCGGCCCCCGGGCGGGGCGTCCGATCGTCCCGCGGGGGGCGCGAGGACGGCCCCGGTTCAGACCGTCTCCCGACCGTTGGGATGCAGCCCCGGGGATGGTTCCCGGAGGGCCTCGGCGGGCCGGTCGGCCCCGGCCGAGGTGGCGAGCCAGTGGGCCAGGGCGACCAGGCTCATGTGGTGATGCCACCCGTCCCACGAGCGGGTCTCGTAGTGGCCGAGCCCGAGGTACCGGTCGGCCTCCCGGAAGAAGGCCGGGGCCGATTCGGAGAGGTGCACCGCCTCCGCGACCTGGTCGAAGGGCGTGTCGGGCCCGGCGTTGGAGAAGTAGTACCCCGGCGAGGCGCTGTCCTGGGCCGACGCGCCCGCGCCCCGGATGACCAGCCAGAGCGGCCGGACGCCCACCGCGGGGAGGGTCGAGCGGACGCGGACCACGGCGTACTCCTCGCGGTCGACGCCGCCCGGGGTCCGGACCCGGGCGGTCCGCCAGGCGTCCGCGGTCAGGACCTCGCAGAGGCTCGAGACGGTCAGGGCGATCTCGTCGCGGCCGGGCGGGTCGCCCGCGTGGCTCCAGGCCCCGTGGGGCAGGGGCCGCCGGGCGAAGACCACCTCCGACGGCGGCACGCCGATGAGGTAACGCTGGTCGTACGAGTCGAGCCCTTCGAGGGCCTCGCCGTCGCCGCAGAAGCCCTCGCCCGTGACGACCCAGTCCGCCTCGAGGAGGGCCATCGACCGGCACCTGCGCAGCAGGTCGAGCGCGATCTGGGGCCCGGTCCGGAGGTGGGTCCCGGCCGGCACGCGGGTCCGGACCCGGCGCCGGCGGACGTCCTCCGAGCCGTCGCACCACGACGGGGGCAGGTAGAGCCGGCCGTCGAGCAGGCACGAGACCCCCCCGGCGGCGGCGACGAGGAAGATCCCGGACTGGCAGTTCTCGACCCGCCCGGACGCGGCATTCCACTGGCGGGCCACGCCCACGCTCTCCCGCCCCTTCTTGGCGAAGCCGTGCTCGCGGACGCCGAGCACCACCGGCCCCGAGGGGCGGCGCCTCAGCCAATCCCCGAACTCACGCTGGACCTCCCTGTGGAGGGTGGCCGCATGCCACGGGGCGGTGTTGATGAACTTCTGGAGGGCCGATATCTGGCCGCCGCCCATCGCCTTGGCGATCGGCTCGATGCTCTTCCTGGCGAGCCGGGACATCAACCCCTTCAGGTAGGTCCTCGCGTGTTGCCGGGCCTCTTCCTTGCCGAAGACCCGCGCGAACGGCGGGATCAATTCCTCGATCCTCCCGGCCGCCGCCTGGACGTCATCCTCTCGCATCGAGTGGCTCGAATCGGCCCCGGTCGGGCCGTCCCGGGACGGTTCCGGGCGTACGGTTGGAGGCCGACCGTCGCCGAAGATGGAGTGACAGCGAGGGCCGGTCCGGGGGGCGACGTCCGGGGAAAGCGGGAGTTCCACGACGACGGTCCCGGCACCACGAACCCTCGAGGACGCTCCCTCTAGAGCGCCGCACCCGCCCGCTTTCTAACCAGATTAATCGGGGCCCGCGCGTGGCGACCGGTGCCGGCACGGACGCCCGGTGGCGCCGTCGGGGGCCCGTCCCGCGTCGTCGGGCGGCCCCCGCCGGCCGGGGCCCGCCCCCGGGCCCGGGGGCGGGAGGCCCGGCGGTCGCCCGCGTCCCGGCCCCGCTCGCCGTCCCGGCCCCCGCCGCGGGCGCGGGCGATTTTGCGGCGGGCCGCTCGGCGGACGAAAGGCTACATCTGGCGTTCGCGCCGCTCCACACCCCGTCGGGTCGGCCCGATTCAGGGTCTATTGCCGATATTTAACCTCCATTTATCCTTTACTTAAACCGATGACCGGCGGCCCAGCCCCGCGGGCAAGGCCAGACAAAACTGATATTCATCAAGACAACATATAGAAACGCAAAAAAACAGGGGGGTCCGGGTGACTTCCCCATTGAAAACAAGATGGTGGTTAACTTATGTAGTATGCGAACGGAAGTTGATATCCGCGAGCGCTGCAACTTCCGTGGTAGGTCTGTGCCCCCCCGAGGACCGGGGGAAACGGGGCGATGGCCGCCCCTCCCGTCGTGTTGTCCGCGAAGAGTGATCGTGGTTCTCCCCCCCAACGCAGGACCCTTAATCCCATGCTTAATCCGAGCACCACCCGGGCCGTCGCCCGTCGCCCCGGCGGGGCCGACGGGCTTGTGTCGACGCGGGACGGACGAATCCCGCTCGTCCCGGCATGCCCCGCGGATGACGAGGCGCCCTGGCGGCCGATCGTCGACGAGGCCGTCCGGGGCTACCGCGACTACCTGAAGGTCCTGGCCGACCGGGGGCTCGCCGCGGACCTCAAGTCCAAGGTAGACGCCTCCGACCTCGTCCAGGAGACGTTCGCCGAGGTCTACCGCGAATACTACCGCTTCGAGGGACTCCCCGAGGAGGAGTTCAAGGCCTTGCTGATCCGGATGATGATGAACAACCTCAAGAGCTTCACGCGGCGGTATCGCGGCTCGCTGAAGCGGGAGGTCGCCCGCGAGGTCCCCTTGAGCGGGCGCCGGGAAGATCCGGGATTCGGCCTGCAGGTCGCCGCCCCGGGGGCCTCGCCGAGCGAGTGCGTCAGCGAGGAGGAGGACCTCCAGCGGCTCAGGACGTTCCTCGACCGGCTCCCCGAGCGGGACCGGCTGGCGGTGACGTGGAGGGCCCAGGACGGCAGCACGTATCGCGAGATCGGCGTGCGCTTGGGGTGCTCGGGCGTCGCGGCCCGCAAGCTCTGGTTCCGGGTCGTCGAGAAGCTCCGCCGGCAGATGAACGCTTCGCTCAACTGAGCGGCCGGCCCGCGAGGTGAGGTGTCGCCGCCAACCGCCGGCCACCGCGACGGCGACACGTCGCAGGCCGACTCCCGAGTCCTCCCGCGTCCGAGCCCGCACCACGCGGCGGGCGCGCACGGGCCGGGAGGGCCGAAGGCGAGTGGTCCCGATCGGCTCGCGGGGCGGATCGGGATGGATTCGAGTCCGCCCCGCCCCCGGTCCGTCGCGTCCCCCGCGGCCCTCGGGGGCGTCGCCGCCCGCCGCCCGCCGGTCGTCTCCTGGTCGATATCCCCCCGCGGAGGTGCATCGACGGCGATGCAGCAGGTCCATGACGAGAGAAGAGAAAGAACCGTCGCTGAGGCGGGTGATCGCGATGCTCTCCGTCCTCGGCGCGACGCCGACGGCCGCGCCGGGTGGTGGCGAGGTCATCTCGCCGGGACGGCGGGCGGGGCCCCCGACCGCGACGGGGGCCGGGCGGGCGGAGATCGGGCCCTGGCCCGACGACGACCAGCTCCTCCGCCTGATCGAGTCGGCGGCGGCGGCGGCGGCGGGGAGCCGCGAGGACGAGATGCGGGGGATGCCCCGGGAGTCGGGGCGGTTCGGCCGCTACCGGATCGTCCGCGAGATCGACCGCGGCCGGTTCAGCGTCGTCTACCTGGCGTCCGACCCGGGATCGGGCCGCCGGGTGGCGCTGAAGGTGGCCCGGCCGGAGACGATGGCCGACGCCGAGCTGCGCCGCCGGTTCGACCTGGAGATGGAGCTGGCCTCGCGGCTCGACCACCCGAATATCGCCCCGGTGGTCGGGGTGGGGCGGGTCGGGCCCCTGGGCTACCTCGCGACGGCGTATGTCGAGGGGGGGACGCTCGCGGATTGGCTGCGGGCCGACGCGCCGCCCGCCCCCCGGCAGGCCGCCTGGCTGGTCCGTGAGGTCGCCGGGGCCGTCGGTCACGCGCACGGCCGGGGGGTCTTGCACCTCGACTTGAAGCCCGGGAACGTCCTGCTCGGGCCGGGCATTGCGGCCTCGCCGGACGACCCCGGCGTGGTCCCGCTGGTCATCGACTTCGGCCTGGCCAGGCTGCTCGACGGGGGGGGCGCGGGCCCGGGCGGGCCGGCCCTAATCGGCTCGCCGCCGTACATGGCCCCCGAGCAGGTGCAGCGGGGGGCATCCGGTTGCGGGACGACGGCGGACATCTACGCCCTGGGCGTCATCTTGTATGAATTGCTGGTCGGGCGGCCGCCGTTCTTGGGCGCGAGCCGGCTCCAGACGATCCGGGCCGTCGTCGAGGGGGTCGTGGTCCCGCCTCGCCGCCGGCGCCCGAGCATCCCCGCCGGCCTGGAGGCGATCTGCCTGAAGTGCCTGGAGCGATCGCCGGCCGGCCGCTACCGGACGGCCGAGGAGCTGGGCGATGACCTCGGCAAATTCCTCGACGGCGGGCGGATGCCGACCCCGGGTAAGGCCCCCTGAAGGGGGTCGGGCCCGCGCCGGTCATCCGGGGCGGGCCCCGGCGCGGCGGGATTCGGCCCAACGGCAGAGCGCGACCCCGACGGCCGCCCCGGCGCCGGCCGAGAGCGAGTCGGTCACGTCGGCCGTCCGGTCGACGAGCGCCAGCTGGCCGGCCTCGAGGACCAGCCCGAGCCCCAGGCCGACCGCCGCGGCCCGGAGGGCCGAGAGCCGCGGGTGCCGGGCCGCGAGCAGGGCGCCGAGCGGCACGAACCCCAGGACCGCGCGGATCAGGTCCGCGATCGCGGCGAGGTCGGTGTGGCGGTAGTACATCCAGAAGGGGACGAGCTGAGACCATCGAGGCTGCCAGTGGTCCCGGGGGGCCAGGTGGGGCGGGGTCCACGCGGCCAGGGCCACCGCCACCGCCCAGGCCGCCAGGGCCGGCCCGGCCCACCACCCCGGCCGCCGCGCCGGGAGGGCCAATACGGCCCCCGCCCCCGCCGACGAGCCGCAGGCCGCGAAGAAGGCCGCGGTCATGTCGGCCGACCGGCTCGTTATCGCCAGTTGCGCGGCCTCGATCAGCAAGGCGAGCCCCCCGCCCGAGGTCACGGCCGCGACGAGGGCGCGGGGCCGGGTCGCCCCGGCCTCCTTCATCGCCAGCGCGAACAGGCCCCCCACGAGCGCCCATGCCACCCCTTGCCGGCCCCATCCCCACGGGTCGCCCATCGCCTCGCCGCCGCCGACGGGCGGGCCGAACGGGAGCGGCCGCGCCCTCTTGATCGCGGCCTTGAGGTCGCCCGGGTCGAGGCTCACGTCGAACGGGGAGAGCCCGTCGGCGAGGAGTCCGAGCCCGGCCGCCACGGCGAGGGCCGCCAGGGGCCGGCCGGACGCGAGCCGGGCCAGCGCCGGCGACCACGCGGGCCAGGCCCGCCGCGCCAGCGGCCAGCCCACGGCCGCCCCGAGGGCCGCCCCGAGGGTGTTGGTCCCCAGGTCGACGAGCGACGGGGTCCGGCCCGGCGCGAACAACTGGGCCCCCTCGACCAGGCCGCTCAAGACGAACCCACCGGCCGCCGCGCCCAGGATCGCGGCGCCGGGTCGCCCGGCACGGGAGCCCGGCCGGCCGGCGAACAGGAGCCCCCACGGCAGGAACAGGAGGATGTTGCTCGCGACATCGGCTCGCGGCGCCGGGGTCCGCAGCGTCACGACGGCCGCGCGGGCCTTCTCGGCCGCCGGCCCGATGTCGGTCGTGAACCGGAAAGGCAGCAAAGTCCCGTAGACGATGAACGCCGTCCACGCCGCGAGCAATGCACCGACCGCGGAGATCCGCGCCCCCCGCGGTCGGGTACGCTCGCGAGAGGTCCCGCCCTCATCGGCCCTCACCTTCCGTTGTCGTTCGCCGCCAGGCTTTCGTTCCGCAGTAGGAGAGTCCATGTTCCCGGGTCGCCACCTTCGCGATTAGGATGAGCCCCGCACTCGCAGGCGCGAGCCCGGGGCGGGCGTTACAACGGCCGGAAAATCCAGGCGTCCCTGTCCTCGACGGCGCGTGCCGGTCGAGGTCGAGGGGTCGGGAGAATCCGACGTCCGCACAGCCGGTCGGCCCGGGAGTGTGACGAGATCGGGCGGGGGCGGTCGCGAGACCCGGGGGTGTCCGGATATCCCGGGATTCGCCCGCTTCCGCACCCCTCCGCCGCATTACACCATTTCTGCTCCTATGTTCCCCGGGAAGGCCGCTCGTCCCGACCGCCGGCGTACGCCGGCCCCCCCGCGGTCCGGCCGGCCCACGCCGATCGGGTCGCGGGACGATGGGCCGTCCCGCCGCCCGCATTTCCCCCATCTCGAACCTCCCGGAGATTATCCACGGCATGAGCATCAGGGACCATCGGACGAAGAGGAGCCGGCGCGTCGGGTTCGAACCGCTGGAGGATCGCCTGGCCTTGAGTTCGCCCGACCTGGCGCCGTCGCTCGGCGCACCGCCGCCGCCGTCGGCCAACGTCGTCTGGGTCGACACCGAGGTGGCGCTCCAGGACGCCGTGCACAACCTCCAGTCCGGCCGGACGATCGTCATCCGGAAGGGGACTTATCACCTTTCGAACACCCTCTACGTCGGCAAGGACCGCCCCGTCGCCAACGTCACGATCCGCGGCGAGTCGGACGACTTCAACGACGTCGTCCTCCTCGGCAAGGGCATGGACAACGCCGGCTTCGGCAACGTCCCGATGGGGATCTCCGTCTACAACGCCCGGGACGTCACCATCGCCGACCTCTCGATCGGCCGGGTCTACTTCGACCCGATCGAGCTGAAGGGGGACGCCGGCGCCTCGCGGGTCCGGGTCTACCACACCCGGCTCTTCGACGCGGGCGAGCAGTTCCTCAAGGCCGACCCGGGCGCGGCGGGCGGCGGCGTGAGCGACTCGAGCGTCAAGTACAGCCTGATCGAATACACCGCGGGCCCCCCGACGACCGACCACGGCGGGGGCGTCGGCTACACGAACGGGATCGACGTCCATGCCGGCCGGAACTGGGTCATCGCCGACAACCTGATCCGCAACCTGCACACGCCCGACTCGGCCGCGCCGGCCAACTACTGGAACCCCGCGATCCTGATCTGGAACCATTCGTCCAGCGTCACGGTCGAGCGGAACACGATCGTCGACTGCGACCGTGCGATCGCGATGGGCCTGATCGACCGGGCGACCGGGTCCGACGCCCGGGACGGGATCGTCCGCAACAACTTCGTCTACACGAGCCCGGGGCTCTTCAGCCGGTCGCGCAAGGCGGGGGCGGACGCCCAGATCATCGCCTGGGATTCGCCCGGGACCAGGGTCGACCACAACACGGTGCTGACGAGCGGCAACGCCGCGCATTCGATCGAGACCCGCTGGGCCGCGGCCGGCGTCCAGGTCCTCAACAACCTCTCGGACACCCCCCCCGGCGCCCGCGACGGCTCGACCCCGGCCGTGGGCGGGAACTACTGGGGCGCGACCGCGGCGATGTTCGTCAACCCCCCCGCCGGCGACCTGCACCTGGTCTCCAATGGCGCGACCCGGGCGAACGTCATCGCCAAGGTCAGCCCCCCGGCCGACGTCGCGGACGACTGGGACGGCACGGCCCGGCCGGCCGGCAACAACGCTGCCGCCATCGGGGCCGATGAGCCCGCCAGCCCCGCCGTCAACGCCCCGACGGTGACCGGGACGTCGCCCTCCCCGGGCTCCACCGGGGTGTCGGCCGGGTCGACGGCCTCGGCGACATTCAGCGTGTCGGTCCGGGCCTCGTCGATCGCGTTCACCCTGAAGGACGGCGCCGGGAATGCGGTCAACGGCCCGGTCAGCTACGACGACGCGACGCACACCGCGACCTTGACGCCGTCGTCGCCGCTCACGGCCTCGACGACGTACACGGCGACGGTCAGCTCGGCGACGGGCGCGGCGGGAGCCCCCCAGGGGTCGCCGACGACCTGGTCGTTCACCACCGCCGCCGCGAATGCCAGCAACAAGTGGACCCAGACCACGGCGGCCGACTTCAACGCGGGCGTCCTGGGCGGGGCCATCGTCACCGACGACTCGGGGGGCGAGGTCCGGCTCGCACCGAGCTTCTCCGACGATTTCCGGGGCGGCGCCCCGGGCTCGTCGTGGTCGACGACCTCGAGCAGCCCGGGCGCCCGCTACACCGTCTCCGGCGGCATCCTCTCGGTCTCCGGCGGCGCCGTGCTCTCGCGGGCGGCCTACCCCGGGGCCCCGGTCGAGGCCCGCCTGAACATCGGCGCGGCCTCGTATCAGCATTTCGGCCTGGCCACCGGGCTGGATTCCGCCGCCGGGAACTCCTGGGCGATCTTCAGCACGATGGGGACGACCGGCACGCTTTATGCGCGGGTCAACTCCGACGGCTCGACCTCGGACGTCCCGATCGGGGCGCCGCCCGCCGGGTACCACGTCTACCGGGTGAAGCCGGTCTCCGGCGGGTATCGGTTCCTGATCGACGGCGTTCTCAAGGCGACGGTCCCCCGGGCCACGCCCCCCGGGGCGCCGCTGAAGGTCGCGATCTCCTCGTTCAACGCCCCGGCCGCGACGGCGGTCCGGGCCGACTGGGTCCGGGTGGACTCCTACCCGTCGGCCGGCACCTTCACCTCGTCGACCCTCGACGCGGGCCGGACGGCCGCGTGGGGCTCGGCGACCTGGACCGCCAGCGTGCCCGCCGGGACCTCGCTCGCGGTCGCGGCCTCCAGCTCGACGGACGGGACCCACTGGTCGTCGTGGAGCCCGGTGAGCAACGGCGGGATGATCTCCAGCCCTCCGGGCCGTTTCCTCCGCTACCGGGCGAGCCTGGCGACGACCGACCCCGCCGCGACGGCGGTGTTTTCCGACATCACGATCAACCGGAATTGATCCTTCCTCGCGGGGCCCGGCCCCCCGGGGGGCCGGGCTCTCGCGGCCATGCCGCTCGGCGCGGCCGGGGGCCTGCCGAGCGTGTCGGAGCATCCGGAGACGGGCCCTCGCGAGGTGGGTCCTTCCCCTTGCAGGGGCCGGCACCGGGCATGTCGGCACCGCCGGCGGGATCGTCGGGTGGCACCCGACCGGACGGGCCGCGCGTCCGCGTCAATGATGGGCCCGCGGCCGCGGCGGCGGCCCCTCGAAGAAGTCGTGCAGCACGGTCTCGCAGGCCTCCTCGTGGCGGCGGTACCAGCCGTCGTCGGCGAACCCGGACCACCGCCCGAGCTCGGGCCTGACGATCAGCGGCACGAGCTTGGGCAGGTCGTAATCGTCCAGGCCGATCGCCCGGAAGGCCTCGGCGAGCGGCCCTTCGGGGCCCTCGACGAGCCGCTCGAATGACAGCGAGTAGTCGGCATATCGGCGCCCGAAGATGTAAGACAGCTTCCACAGATAGTAGAAGAGCCGGTACGGATGCTCGGCGGACGCCGGGTCGAGGAAGGGGAAATGGTGCTTCAGGTCCTCGGCCCAGCGGAGCAGGTAGAACCGGTCGTGCTCGGCGAATTCGGCGACGCCGACGTCCCTGGGGAGCCTGGCGACGTCCCCCATGAGGGTCGAGACCCACTGGTCGCGCGGGTGGCGGTAGAGGTGGATGATCTTCGCGTTGGGGAAGTTCTTCCGGATCCAGGGCAGGCGGAAATCGATCCGGTTGCACTGGAGCACGGGACGCCCCTCGGCCCGCTCCATGAGGATCTCGGTGTACCGCTTCAGGCCGGGGTCCCAGAAGTCCTCATCCATGTAAAGGTGGCGGTCGGTCCACTCTTCGCGGTAGTAGTTGCCCAGGTCTTCGAGCCCATCGTACTCGCGCCAGTAGTCCGAGACGTTGCGGTGGGTGGGGTCGGTGTGATCCCCCCGGGACCGGGGGTCGAACCAGCGTCGTTCGTTGTGGGGCTCGTAGTAGGCCGTGCAGCCGTCGAGGTTCCGGAAGATGTTCCAGAGCAGGGTCGAGCCGCTGCGGAATCGCCCGGTGATGAACACGACGTCGCCCCGCCGCGAGGTCCGGCCGTCGAGCTGGGGGAGGCCCAACGCGGGATAGGGGGACGAGGGGAGCCCGCCCTCGTGCGGCCATCCGGGGCGGCCGCCGAGCAGGCCCTTGAGCATCCCGACCGCGATCGACTTCGCGTCGTCGGTCCCCGCGGCCTTGTGCAGGGCCGCGAAGAAATCCGTCCGAGCCATCCCTCGGACCTTCCCGAGCACTCGCCAACGCTCGTGCAGCGGCCGACTTCGGGGCGTGATCATCTTCGCTCGCTCCTCTCGAGTCGTCGTGCCCCCGAGCATGGCCGGCGAGGCCCGGGGGGGGCGTCACGGGTGCCCGGAGGGACGGGTGGATGGGGTCGACGGTCAAGGACGGTCAAGGGAGGGGGAGAGGGCCGCATGTCCGACCGGGGGCGACCGACGGCACCGGGGCCGCCGCGAGACGGTAGGACTGCAGCGTCTGGCGACGGGCGTCGAGTCGTCGTGCCACGTCGCCCGCCCGGGCGAATCGGAGACGCCCGAGCAGGGAGGCCAGCCGGGCACGGCTGCGGCCGATCCCCACATAGGTCCGGAATCGGCCGGCGCCCCGCAATGGGAGGCGCGGCTGATCGGGGTCGAACTCCCAGGGGTGGAAGTACAGCATCCCGACGGCGGGGCGGCAAGTGCGGCGGATCTGCTTCAAGCCCCGGAGCAGCACCGCCAGCGGGAACAGGCGGAAGTAACCGCCGCCCCCGACCGGGAGGTTAAATCCCCCGATCCGCAGGGTTGCCGGCGGGAACTCCAGGATACTGTGCCGCTCGCCGATTGCCAGGAATGGGGAACGCGGGGCATCGGGGGCCCCGTAACGATCATGATGGACCGGGAAGATCGAGGAGTCGTAGAGGAAGCCCAGTTCGACCAGGACGTCAAGCGCCCATGCAGTCTGCCGGACAACACTGAATGTCGGCGCGCGGTACCCGAAGACGGCCTCGCCCGTGATCTGCTCGATGACGTCCTTGCTCTTGCGTGTGTCCTCGCGGAATTCGGCGGCCGAGAGGGTGTGAATCCTCCGGTGCTCCCAGCTATGGCCGGCGACCTCGTGGCCCGCGCGATGGATGGCCCGGACCAGCGAGGGGCATCGGCGAGCGACCTCCCCGACGACGAAGAATGTGGCCTTCTGACCGCCACGCTCCAGCAGGTCGAGGAGCCAGTAGGTCGTCGGCTCCAGCCTCGCGCCGCTCCGCGACTCCAGCGCCGGGTCGATCGCCAGGCCCGACGCCTGTTCGATCCGGGAATGCTCCTCGACGTCGAAGCTCATGATCACTTCGGATTCCGAATGAGCCGGCGGCGAGGCGACGTCGCCCGGCGTCGTGATCCGGACGCGAGCCATGCAAGATTCCTCGCTCGGGTGGTCGGGGCCGGGGATGACGCATTCCATCGTCGCTGCGATGCCGGTGCGCGGCCCCTGGGCGGGAGGGGAGGACACCCCGGGCGCGCCCCGACTCGCGACACTCCCACGCCCTCGAAGCGCGGAAAGTGCGGCCATGCGACCAGGCCGGGGGGAGGGACTGCCAATTGGCGCGATCATGCGATGAATCGATCACATCATCTATTGCATGGATGGAAATTATCGGGGCCGATCATATCACCGCACATCGCCCCCGCGGCGGGCGGCACGCTCGCCGGCCCGGTCGGCCGATCGCGACGGTCGCGGGCCCGCGGGCCGATGCTGCCGGGCTGCGCGGAGAGACCGATCCGACCGGGAGGGATCGATCGTGCGGTCCTACTATGGAACTTCGATTGCGTTCATCCGCCGTGGGCGGACGACCATGTACTAAAGTCAGTGTAGGGAAGGGTCACGAGCGGAGACGCCCTCACTCGGTCGTCCTCGAAGAGGGGCCCGATCACACCCCTAATGATGCCGCTCGCAATCAAGGAATCACTACCCTCTACACAGTTCGCAAGAAGTGAGTAGGATGAAACCGCATTGTGCCGGCGACATCGGAGAAGATCTTCCGCAGTAGCTTCATGCCCCTACACATTTCACAAGAAGTGAGTAGGATGAAACCGCATTGTGCCGGCGGCATCGGAGAAGATCTTCCGCAGTAGCTTCATGGCCCGGTCGGGCGCGTCAGATGCTCCGGTGAATCCCCCCACGCGGCCGTGATCAACGGCCACGGCATCCCCCAGCCCGGGGCGCGACCGACAAGGGTCGATCGGGCCTCGATACGGACGACGAACTCGAATGACTGCATGACACCGCATCCGTGTGGATGCCGGAGTGGGGCGATCATCCCTCGATAACCGACCGTCAACATCCCGGTCCGTCGTCCGCGCCTCGCGGGCGTTGCGAGCCGGCGCCCCCGCCTGCGCCCCGGGCGGGGTCGTCGGTCCGTCCCCTTACGTCGTGACGAAACACCATCCTTACGCTTGAGAATCACCAGTTATGAGCGATGAATCATCGGTTTCCGACGGGTTACACGCGGCGCGGCCGGCGAGCGGGCGGGGGCCGGCGGCCCGGAGGGCGGGGCCCCGCGGCCGTCCGAGGGCCCGGTTCCGCCCGCATCTCGACCCGCTCGAGCCCCGGATCGCCCTGAGCGGCCTGGTCGCGGCGTACAATTTCGACCAGGGCGGCGGCACGTCGCTGAACGACTCGTCCGGCCTCGGCAACACCGGCACGGTCGGCGACGCGACCTGGTCGGGCTCGGGCAAGTACGGCGGGGCGCTCTCCTTCACGGGGAAGCCGGGCTCGTGGGTGACCGTCAACGACTCCCCGTCGCTGCACCTGGCCGGCGGGATGACCCTCGAGGCCTGGGTCAGGCCGACCTCCCTGGATAGCCCCGACGTCGGCTGGTCTTCCGTCATCGCGAAGGAGCAACGGGGCTCGGGCAACGACATCGGCTATGCCCTGTACGCGGCGCAGGGGGCCAACACCTCGCCGGGCGGCCACGTCCTGGTCGGGTCGAACGATTTCGGGACCGCGGGGGGTCCGAAGCTCCCGCTGAACACCTGGACGTTCCTCGCCGCGACCTACGACGGCTCGAGCCTCAAGACCTACGCCAACGGCAGGCTCGTCGCCGCCGCGGCGGCCGGCGGCGACATCTTCACCACGACCGACCCGCTCCGGATCGGCGGCGACTGGTCCGGGGAGATGTTCACCGGGCTCATCGACAACGTCCGGATCTACGACGCCCCGCAGTCGCAGGCCCGGATCAAGGCCGACATGAAGACGCCGATCCCGGCCCCGACTCCGGCCCCGACTCCGGCCCCGACTCCGGCCCCGACTCCGGCCCCGGCCCCGGCCCCGACCCCGACTCCGGCCCCGATTCTGGCCCCGACCCCGGCCCCGACCCCGGCGCCCGGGAATCCGCCGGGGGCCGCCGCCTCGGAGCCGCTGCTGAACCGGTCGGACCTCCAGTACGTCGGGGCGTTCCGGCTCCCGACCGGCCCGATCGGCGCCTCGACGTTCAGTTACGGCGGCTCGGCGATCGCGTTCAACCCGGCGAACAACTCGCTCTTCCTGGCCGGGCACCCCTACGACCAGGCCGTGGCCGAGGTCGCGATCCCCAATTCGATCGTCAACACCACCGACCTGAACAAGCTCGCGACGGCCGGGGTGCTCCAGCCGTTCTCGAGCATCCTGCCGCGGCTCCCGAACAACCCCTCCTCGCTGTCGACGGGGGGTTACGAGGCGATCGGCGGCCTGATGGTCTCCGGCGGGAGGCTGATCGGGACCGCCTTCAACACCTACGACGGCTCCGGCAGCGCCGTCGACTCCCACTTCGTGCTCGACTCGACCAACCTGGCGTCGGCCAAGGCCTCCGGCCTCTATCAGGTCGGCGACCTCGGGGGCGGCTACGTCGGCGGCTACATGACCCCCGTGCCGTCGGAGTGGCAGTCCGCCCTCGGGGCGCCCGCCCTGACCGGTCAGGCGGCGTTGAACATCATCTCGAGGACGTCCTTCGGGCCCGCCGCGTTCGGCTTCGACCCGTCCCGGCTCGGATCGGGCGTCACGCCGGCCGTCCCCTACGTCTATTACGACCAGAATCACGCGAACCTGGGCAGCTACGCCAGCAACCCCCCGGCCTTGTTCAACGGGACGGTCGGCGGGAACAACCTGTCGGGCCTGGGGATCGCCTTCGTGCCGGGCACCCGCTCGGTGCTGTTCTTCGGCGCGATCGGCACGGGCTCGTTCTATTACGGCGAGGCGGCGGACGCCAACGACCCGAACCGGACGTCGAAGGGCCCCCACTCCGTCGGCGGGAATTACGCCTATCAGGTCTGGGCCTATGACGCCAGCGACTTCGCCGCGGTCAAGGGCGGCCGGGTGAACCCCTGGGACCTCAAGCCCTACGCCACCTGGAACTTCGACTTCCCGGAGCCGGGAGGCTCGAAGGTGTTGGGGGGCGTGGCCTTCGATCCCGCCTCGGGTCGGCTGTACGTCTCGCAGGTGGGCGCGGACACGTCGACCCGGTATGCCAACAACCCGCTGATCCAGGTCTTCCAGGTGACGACGAATGCACCGTCGACCATGACAGGTCAGCCCGCCGCGACGTCTTCCACCCCCCACGCCACGGGCTCGCAACCCGTCGGCGCGTCGTCGATGACGCCCGCCAGGCCGGCCGCCGCGGCGACGGCCAAGCCCGACGCGACGATCGTCGGCGTCCCGGCCCCGGCCGGCGCGGCCGGCCTGACGATCGTGCCGATGGGCGGGGATCAGCCCGACGCGGACGGCGGTCGACCGACCTTGTCGTCACCCCTCGGCCCGCAGTCCAGGTACACGCGGTGGTACCGCGTGAAGAACAATCCGGCGAGCTGAACCGACCCTCCCCGGGGGCACTCGCCCGCGGGCTCTCGGGTCGATCGTGCCCGTCGGCCGACTCGATCGGGTGTGGTCGAAGGCCGGCCCCCGGGGGGAGGCCGACGGGCACGACTGCTTCCCCGGCGGCCGGGGGGCGGGGGCGTCGTCACGGGATCCCCCGGACGATCGGCGGGCCGATCAGCCGGGTCATCGCGACGGGGAGGTGCTGCCAGAGGCGGATCATGCGCCGGTACCGCGGATTGTCGGGACGCATGTCCGTCGCCTCCCCGGCCCGGAGGTAATACTGCCAGCCGGCGGCCAGGGGCTCGGCCCCCCACTGCTTCTTGAACTTGTAGGTGCTGCCGTCCGGGCTGGACCGCCCGAAGTCGAAGACCTCCTGGCCCCGCCCGATCGCGCGCTCGAGCAAGCTCCAATACATCAACATGTTTGCGCACGTGCTGTTGAAGCGGCGGAGCGAGCTGGCGCTCGGGACCTCGGCGATCCCCCAGCCGTGGAGCAGGAGGGCCGCCGCGGCGGGCTCGTCGCCGGCGCGGACCACGCACAACTCGGCCTTGGCGGCGAACTCCTCGAAGATGGCCCGGAACAGGTCGAGGCCGAAGACCGGCGTGCCGAGGTCCCTCATGTTCCGGCAGAAGACGTCGTAGAAGTCGTCGAGCAGCTCCGCGCCCCCCCAGGCGACCTCCAGGCCGCCCTTCTGCCCCTTCCGGACCTGGTTGCGCACCTTGCCCGGGAGGGCCGCCCAGAGGGCCCCGGGGGTCGCGGGCAGGTCGAGCCGCATGTGCACCTTGCCGCCCTCGCGCCGGCCGAGCGCCGGGTGGTCGACCGGCTCGACCTGCCGGAGCTCCAGGTAGCGCACGTCGAGCCGATCGGCGAGCTCCGTCGCGCGGTCGACCAGGGCCGAGGCGATGGCCGCGTCGTCGGCCAGCACGCCCCCGTAGTTCAGGTACGGCAGGCTGGCGAGGAACCTGCCGAACATCAGGCTTTCCACATGGGCCAGGGGGAGCATCCCGCGCGTCTGGCCCCCCTCCGTCGCCTCCAGGCAATACGGGGCGTGCCCGAGGCCGCGCTCGAGCACCGTCAGCCAGGCCGGGTCGCGGCTCAGCGGGACCAGGCCCGCCTCCGCGACGTAATCCCGGAGCCGCGGCAGGTGTCGCCTCAGGTCGCGGTGGTCGTGGAGGACGACGACGGGAGAGGCCACGGGGGGGGTACTCATCGCGGTATTCCCGGTCGTTGGGGGGTTCGGAGGGGCCGTTGTGTTCACGACGATCGACTCCCGATCCGGTCGCCCGCGTCCGACCCGGCCCGGCCCGGCCGCGGCCCGAACGCCCAGTCTTCGAAGAGGCGGGCCTTCGCCGGCCAGCCTTCCGCCCCCAGGCGATCGCGGGCGCGACGCTGCGGCTCCGGCAGGCCGGTCTGGATCCGCAGCCGGACCGCCGCCGCGAAATCCTCGGGGGTCTCGGCCAGGTCGATCGCGTCGGCCCAGGGGCGCATGGCGGGCAGTCGCCGGGCCACCACCGGCCTGCCCGTGGCCATGTATTCGGCCAACTTCAGCGGCTGCATCGCCCGCGTCACCGGCAGGTCCGCGTAGGGCATGATCAGCACCGAGGCCCGCCGGGCCAGCGCCGGGAGGTGGTCGTAGGGCATCGCGGGCAGGCGGACCACCCGCCGGAGCTGGCCCAGCGAGGGGTCGGGGTCGTCCGCGGGCCCGACCAGGACGATCGTCCCCGCCGGGAGGGCCGAGTCGAGGGCGCGGACGAACCCGGCGTCGGTGCGCCGGTCGACCAGGCCCCAGAAGACGACCAGCGGCGGCTCGAGGGCGTCGACCCGGGGCAGGACGACCTCGGGGCCGTCGGCCCAGTGCCCGAGGTCGACGCCGTGCGTCAGGAGGTGCGACTCGCGGCCGAGCCGGCCGAGACGCTCGCGGAGCGCCTCGCCGGCGGCGATCAGGACGTCCGCCGAGCGGATCAGGCGCCCGTCCAGGACGCCCATCGCCTCACGGTCGAGGCCCGGCCAGGTCCCGAAGTCGTCGACGCAGTAGTAGACCCACCGCGCGACGGGCAGCCTGCCGATCAGGTCGGCCACGACCGGCACGGTGGTCACCACCACGGGGGGCCGGGGCATCGCCGCGATCCTCGACATGAGCTGCCGCGCCAGGAGCTCCCGGTTCAGCGCGCGGTCGAACGACGATCGGAACCAGGGCCACATCCTCGCCTCGACCACGGTCGGGGCGGGCCCCGCCGGGCCGGCCGCGGTCGCCGCGGGCCGCGCCCACCCGCGGAGCTTCCGCGCCACCCGCCGCGCGGTGGCCCGGTCGGGGCGGGGTGGCCGCATCCCGATCGTGTTGACCCACGTGACCGCGTGGTCCCCGAGCAGCCGGCGGACCAGGTGCTGGCAGCTCGACGGGTGCCGGCCCCAATCGTCGGCGAAGACGATCAGGGGATCTGTCTGCTCGGCGTTGCTCGACAACTCATGCCCTCCGGACGCCCTCGACGACCGAACCTTGGGGGGCCGGCCCCCGCGGGGCGGGATCAAGGCGTCTCGGCGATCCGCCCGGCGCGGCACGGGGCCTCGCCCCCGGGCCCGATGCCGGCGGCGTCGGGCCTGCCGTCGACGCCCAGGACCCCCCGGTAGATGTCCTCGACGCGCCTCATCCGGCTCGAGAAGCTGAACTCGCGCTCGACCTTCTCCCGCGCGGCCAGGCTCAGCCTCTTCCCCAGGCCGGGGTCGTCCAGGACGGCCCGGATGCCGTCGGCGAGCCGCCCCGGGTCGCGGGCCGGGACCAGCAAGGCCTCCCGGTCGTGGTCGACCGCCTCGGAGACGCCGTCGACGTCGGTCGCGACGATCGGCACCCCCATCGCCATCGCCTCCAGGACGGTATTGGGGAGCCCCTCCCGCGTCGAGGAGAGGACGTAGACGTCCATCATCTCGTAAACCTCGCGGACGTCGTGGAAGTGCCCCAGGAAGAGCACCCGGTCGGCCAGGCCCATCGACCGGGCCTTGTCGCGGAGGTCCTCCTCCAGCGGCCCCTTGCCGGTGATCGTGAAATACAGGTCGGGCCGCCGGGCCAGCAGGATCTCCGCCGCCCCCAGGAAGTTGGGGTAGTCCTTCTCGGCGTTGAGCCGGCCCACCGCCCCGACGACGGCCGCCCCCCGCGGGATGGCGAGCCGGTCGCGGAGTTCGGGGGGACGCGCCGGGTCCCTCCGGAAGTGGTCCGAGTCGATCGCGTTCCTGACCCGGGTGACCCGGCCCGGCTCCACCCCGAATCGCGAGACCGCGGGCCGCATCGACTCGGAGACGATCAGGACCCGATCGAAGTGGCGCAGGAGCCTCAGGTCGAGCTGGTCGTAGAGGTACCGGACCCTCCAGTTCTGCGCCGACCAGAAAAACCGCGAGCTGGCCAGCGGGCCGTGGGCGGTGGCGATCAGCCTCATGGGGTGGAATCGCGAGAGGATCAGGCCGTACAGGTCCGACTTGTAGCAGTGGCAGCTGAGGATGTCGATCTCCCGCTCGCGGAGGACCTTCAGCAGCGCCTTGATGGCGCGCACGTCGAACTTGTGGTCTTCCTCGATCGTGACGAAGTCGTCGATCCCCAGCTTCCGGGCCCGCTCGTCGAGGTCGAACTCCTCGTCGTCGCGGCTCTTGAGGTAGGCGACGTGCAGCCGGAACGACCCGGCGTCCACCTCCTTCCCCGAGGAGAGGATCGTCTTCTCGGGGCCGCCGCCGGTGCCCCTGCAGCTCCTGAGGTGGAGCACGTTGATCCGCCGATTGAGTCTCATCGGAGTCCTCTCGAGCGTTCGATCGGCCCGGCCGTCGGGGACGGCCCATGGCCGAGGGGGCCGAGCCAGCGGAGGGTCCTGCGTATCCCCTCCTCGAAGGTCACCGGTTGCGTGAACCCGAAGTGCTCGGCGAACTTGGCGGCGGGCAGCTTGTGCCGCGCCTTCTGGAGGTGCCAACCTTCGCGGTCCACCGTCGGCCTCGGGGCACGGCCCGCCGCCCCCGGCCCGTATTCGTACCGCCCCGCGAGCCGCCTCTTGACCCGCGACTTCAGCGTGTCCGGCAGCCGGGCCTTCAGGCGGTGATAGAGGCCGTTGACGCCCGGCAGCGCCTGGACGTATTCCATCGCCGCCCGGGTCGACCACGGGAATCGATCGGCCGGCACGCCCGGGATGCGGGCCGCGTCGCGGCCGAGCGGCCCCGCGAGGGCGGAGTAGAAGTCGCCCCAGGTGATATATTCGCGGTCGGCGACGTTGTAGAACCCGCGGACGTCCCCGCGATGGTCGCAGCAGGCCCGGATGCACTCGACGAGGTTGTCGGAATAGATCGAGTTGAAGACCCCCCGGCCGTCGCCGACGAGGTAGGCGCGACCCTCGAGGATCGCGGCGGCGACGCCCCTCGTGTGCGGCGAGCGGACGCCCCAGACGATCCCGGGCCGGAGCACGGCCACCCGGCACGGCGAGGCGTCGGCCCGCCCGCGGAGCCAGATCTCGGCGGCCGCCTTGGCCCGGGCGTACGGCATCCAGTGCCCCGCGACCGGCGGCGCGTCGTCGTCGAGGCACGGCGAGGCCACCTCGCCGTAGACCACCGCCGAGCTGAGGTGGATCAGCCGGCCGACGCCCGCGGCCTCGCAGGATTCGAGGATCGATCGCGTCGACCGGGAGATCCCGGCGGGCGGCCCCGTGGTGAGGTTCACGACGACGGAGGAGCCCCGGATCGCCGGGATCAGCGCCGCGGGGTCCTCGGCGTCGGCGAGCCGGACGTCGACGGCGGGGCCGAGCCGGGACAGGCCGGCCAGGCTCCGGTAGGCCCGGACGACGGCCCGGACCCCCGGGCGGCCTTCGAGGACCAGCGATTCGACCAGCCGCGTGCCCACGAAGCCGGCGGCGCCGATGATTGTGATCGCCCCCATCACGCCCTCGCCCAGTGGAGCGCCCGGTAGGCCTCCTGCTGGCCCTCGTCGAGCCACGGCATCTCGATCGGCCGCGCCATCCGCCGCGCGGACTCGATCACGCGGACGCACGCCCTCCCCTCGTCCCCGGCGACGGCGGGGGGCTCGCCCAGGCGGATCGTCCGGGCGACTTGCACGAGCTGGCAATAGATGCTCTCCGTATACAGCCGGGGGACCATCCTCCGCCGCGCCGGCTCGCGGAGGTCGGCGGGATAATCGCGGTCGATCGCCACCTCTTCGAACTCGGAGCCGGCGTCCTCCCGGACCGCCAGCCGGTCGAGCTCGTCGGTCCGCAAGACCGCCTCCCCTCGGGACCCCACCACCCGGAGTTCGTTCTTGAGGGGGGAGTCCCAGGACAGCCGGGCCGAGCCCGGGCAGGCGGGCGACTCCAGCTCCAGGGACACGTTCCCCTCGACGCCCCCCGCCAGGGCGTCGTCGGCATAGGAGACGACCTCGGGGACGCCGAAGACCCAGGCCAGGTAGTCGAGGGCGTGGGGGCCGATGTCGAAGAGGAGCCCGGACCCGCCCTCGGGGCGGCGCGTGAAGCCGGCGGGGGTCTTCACGTCCCAGTCGAACACCTTCCCCTCCGCGTACGAGAACGAGCGGATCTCCCCCAGCGCCCCCCGCGCGACCAGGTCGCGCAACTGGGCGAAGGCGGGGAAGAAGCGGCGGACCATGCCGACCACCAGGGCCCGGCCCGCCTCCTCCGCGGCGGCGATCATCTCGTCGCACCCCCGCCCGGTCGCCGCCATCGGCTTCTCGCAGAGGACGTGGTTGCCGCGCCGGAGGGCGAGGACGGCCTGCTCCGCGTGGAACTGGACGGGGCTGAGGACCAGGGTCAGCTCCGATCGGCCGGCCTCCAACGCCCGCCCGAGGTCGTCGTGGACGGCCGCGTGGGGGAAGGACGCCCGCAGGGCCTCCGCGTGGCCGGCGTGGCGGTCCACCAGCGCGGTCACCCGGAGGATGCCCCGCCGTTCGAGCTTCCCGAGCGGCTTGCGGTACAGCTCCTGGGCCGCCGCCCCGCAGCCGACGAGCGTCGTTCGTATGGGCATGGTTCGTCCCGGGTCGTGGCGAGGGGCCGTCGTCAAGGTTGTGGTCGATCGCGTCGCCGCGCGCCCCGCCCGGGGCGCGGTCAGCGGCCGATCATCTCGCGGTAGAGCCGGAGGTAGGCGTCGTGCATCCGCCGGTCCGAGAACACGGCCGCGGCCCGCTCGCGGCCGGCGGCCCCCATCGACCGCCGCAGCGCCGGGTCGTCGGCGAGCCGGAGGATCGACTCGCCCAGGGCGGCGTGGCCGGCGGGGGGGGCGAGGAGCCCGGTCCGGCCGTCCTCGACGACCTCGGGGACGCCGCCGACGTCCGTGGAGACGACGGGGAGGCCGGCGGCCATCGCCTCGATCAGGGCGAGCGGGATGCCCTCGCTGAGGCTCGTCAGCAGGCCGACGTCGGCGGCCGCGAGCAGCCGGGCGACGTCGGCCCGGAGCCCGAGGAATTGCACCCGCCCGCCGAGGTCGTGCCGGCGGACGAGGTCGCGGATCGCCCCCTCCTCGGCCCCCTCGCCGACCAGGAAGAGCCGGGCCCCGGGGCGGCGGGCCGCGACGTGGGCCATCGTCCGGACGGCCGTCGCGTGGTCCTTGAGGGGGTCGAGGCGGGCGACCTGGAGGATCGCCAGCTCGTCGGGGCGGAGGCCCAGCTCGCGGCGGGCCTCCTCCCGGTGGCGGGGGGCGTCGGCGTAGGGGGAGAGGTCGATGCCGTTGGGGATCACCTCGACCCGCCCCGCGGGCATCCCCTCGTTGGCGATCAGGGCGTCCCGGACGGCCCGGCCGACGCCGACGACCCGGTCCCGGCGCGCGAGCAGGAGCCGGTTCGCCAGCATCCGCCGGGGCCGCGGGTAGTCGGGGAAGGTCCGGCCGTGCTCGGTCATCAGGACGGGCGACCGCCGGCCGGGCAGCCGGGCCGCCGAGGCGTAGAAGAAGGGCGTGTACTGGTGCGCGTGGACCAGCTCGGCCCGCTCGCGGCGGAGGAAGGCGCGGAGGTCGCGGGCGCACCGCCAGTCGACGCCGGGGCGGCGGCCCAGGACCTCGACGGTGAACCCCTCGTCGCGGAGCTGCTCGCCGAGCGTCCCGAGCTCGTCCAGGCAGGCGAACACGATCCGGTAGGCCCCGCCGAGGACCCGGGCGAGCCGGGCCGCGAGGACCTCCGCCCCCCCCACGCGCAGGCCGTGGAGGAGCTGGCAGACGGTCGGCTTCGAGTCCGGGGCGGCCGGCGGGCTCATGACACCCCCGGGGGCCGGGCCCGACGCCGGTCGAAGAGCCGCCACCACCGCCGGGCGTCGGCCAGGCGGGCCATCGCCCCGATGCACCCCCGCGGGGTCCGGACCAGGGCGAGGACCCGGGCCTTCTGCGGGACGAACGGCCCGGGGGCCCCGGGGTTCGATGCGGCGGCCGGCCGCGGCGCGATCGCGGCGGGGCGCGTCCGGAAATGGGCGTCGCGGGGGCCTTCCGTCAGGACGATCGCCAGGGCCCGCGCGACCCCCCGCGACTCGAACCGCCGGAGGTCGTCCCAGGCCCGGTCCGCCAGCTCGCCCCCCCGGCGGAGCAGCCGCGAGCGGAGCGGCTCCTCGGCGTGCTCGGCGGCGAGCCGGAGCACGTTGGCCTTGCGGAACTCCTGCGCGGCCCAGGTCTCGGTGGGGTACTCGAGCTGCTCGGGGCGGTCGAAGTAGGGGACCTCGTGTCCCAGCATCCAGCCGGCATAGGCCAGGAGGCTCTCGCGGGCATAGGCGTAGGCCGCGTCGACCTCCCCCCCCTCCGCCTTGACGCCGAGGTAGCGCGCCAGCACCGAGAGGAACACCGTGTACGACCAACGCCGTTCGACGTCGAGCAGGCCGGCCGCCGCGACGTCGTCGGCCGGGTGGACGGCGCGGCGGATGAGCGACTCCGCCTTCTCCAGGTAGGCCCGACGGCCGGTGAGGAGCCAGGCGTCGACCAGCGCGTTGACCGAGTTGCCGCAGCCCCGGCCCGGGCCGTGGTAGCCGGGTTCGAGGGTCCGGCTCGCCATCCCGGTCGGCCCGTCGTCGACGATCCCCAGGAGGGTCAGGCCGCCGTCGTCCATCCGGACGACCCAGTCGGCGAGGCCCGTCACGGCGTCGCGGGCGTCCGGGTCCCCCGTCAGGTAGTGGTAGTGGAGCAGGCCGGTCGTGTAGTTGTGCTCGGCGCACGGCCCGCCGCCGTAGCGCCGGCCGGCGGCCCCGCGGTTGGCCCGCGAGTAGCAGCGGTGCGTGGCCGTCGCCGCGTCGCGGTAATGGTCGGTGTGCCAGAACAGGCCCCCGGAGTAGGCCGGCCGGTCGCGGCCCGTGTGGTAGATGTCGATGTCCATCACGTGGCGGGCCAGCGGGTCGAGCAGGCCGAGCCAGCGGGGGTCGCCCGTCCGGAGGAGCTGGAGGGACATCCCGTAAATCGGGTCATATTGGTTGTTGTAGTGCGAGACGACGGGGCCCGCGTGGTGCGCCGCCTCGTGGTCGGCGTACAGCTCGCCGTAGTTCCGCCAGCCGTACTCGTCGATCGCCTCGCGGCGGGCGGCCAGGCCGGCCTCGCCGTCCAGGGCCCCCGCCAGGATCTCCTCGAGCCGGCCCCCGGGCCCGTCCGGGGCGGGGGGGGCGTGGCGGATGACGCCGGCCCCGGCGGACCACCCGGGCGTGGCGAGGACCCGGGCGGGCCCGTGGGCCCAGTCGAGCGGCGGGGCCGGGGGGCCCTCGCCGCCGCCGCCCAGGTCGAGCCAGAAGGTGTCCGTCTTCCGCTCGCCCCCCTGGATCTCGAAGGGGCGCGAGGATTGGCCGGGGAAGAGGCGGACGGTCAGCCGCGGGCCGTCCGCCTCGACCGCCTTGGGGAACTGCTCCCAGAACTCGGGGACGGCCGCCGTGACCCGCCCGGCCGGGCCGGCGACGGTCACGGTCGGGCTGGCCCGGAGGCCGGACCGCTCCCGGCCCACCTCCCGCTCGCGATAGCCGCGGAAGCCGCAGGCGACCCGGCCGTGGCGGTCGACGTGATTCCGGCCGTCCCAGTTCGGGCCGCCGCTGGAGTCCTGGTAGATCTCGAGGACGCCCCCCGGCGCCGTCCGGGTCGGCCGGCCGGCCTCCGCCGACCAGTCGACCCGACACCCCCCCTCGCCGGGGGAGTCGAGGGCGAACGCGAGCGAGAGGTCGCGGAAGTGGCGGGACCCGGCGTCCCCCAGGTCCCAGAGGCCGCCGGCGTGCCGGGCCCGGCCGGGGTTGTGCAGCGTCGTCCGGACGCGGACGAGGCCGGTGCCCGCGAAGAACGCCAGGCGGGCGGAGAACCGGAGGCCCGAGGAGCCCTCGAACCGGCCGACGACGCGGACCGTCGCCCGGACCGGGCCGGCCGCCTCCAGGGTCACCGCGCCGGCCTCCCAGCGCCGCCGACGGCCTCGCCCGTCGGTCAGGACCGGCCCGGTGGCCCCCGGGTCGAAGGCCTCGCACCCGCCGATCGAGGCGCGGAACAAGGCCCGGCCCCCCGGCCCGACCCGGAAGGTCGCCGCGCCCGTCTCCACGACGACCGCCCCGCCGTCGTCCCGGACGCTCAGGCGCCCGGCCCGCGGCCCGGGGCCCGCGCCGGCGGCCGGGTCGGAGGTCAGCGAGAGCCGCGACGTCCCGGCGTCGGTCGCCCCGAGGACGGAGTCGACGAGCAGCCACTTCACGCTCCCGTCCGGCCACCGCGCCAGCGTCTGCCCCTGGAAGGGCAGCCGACGGCCCCCCGGGCCGATCAGGGCGAGCGTCGAGGGGTCCCGCAGGACGCCCGACGGGAAGGGGACGCCCGCCGCGACCGGCTGGGGAGAGGCCGACGCCCGGCCGGCCTCGATCGTCAGCGGCACGTCGCAGGGCACGCGTCGCGACGGGGGCGAGGCCCCGGGGACCCGGGCGGTTCCGGTGGTCTTCATCGGGATGCGTCCTGGAATTCCCCGGATCGAATCCGGTCGACGTCTATTTTCAGATGAAAATATTTAATTACGTGAACTGATGGCTAGCGGCGTCGGGGTGCGCCCGCGGCCGGGGCGTGGCGGGGCGTCCGGGGGGGCGACGCGGCGAGGTAGCGGTCGGCCCACCGGGCCAGGACCAGGAGGCTCCAGAGGACGTTCCCGTGCCGCCCCGTCCCGGCCAGGTGGGCGTGATAGAGCCCCCTCGCCGCCGCCTGATCGATGAGCCCGCCGACGCGGGCCCGCGGGTCGAGGACGGCCGCCTCGAACATGGGGCGCAGCGGCCCGCGGAGCCAGGCGTCGACCGGCATCTCGAACCCCCGCTTGGGGCGGTCGACCACGTCGGCGGGCAGTCGGGGGCGGTACGCGTGCTTGAAGATCCATTTCGTCTGGCCGTCGCGGACCTTGTGGCGCGACGGGATCCGGGCGGCGAGCTCGAGCAGCTCGTGGTCGAGGAGCGGGGGCCGGACCTCGAGGCCGGCGGCCATGCTCGCGCGGTCGACCTTGACCAGGAAGTCGTCGGGGAGGACCGTCGCGACGTCGGCGGAGATCATCCCGGCCAGGGGGTCGCCGGGCGGGGCCAGGTCGTAGCCGTCGCGGGCGCCGCGGCCCGGGCGGTGGCCGTCGAGCGCCGCGGCGAGGTCGGGGGCGAGGAGCCGGCGACGCAGCGGGGGCCGGCAGATCGTCAGGGTGTTCGCGTAGGCCGCTGAGGGGTCGAGGGCCAGGTTCGTCAGGGCCGTCTTGGCCCGCAACGGCCGGGGGAGCCAGTCGGCCTTCGGCCAGGCCCGGCCGGCCGGGCCGAGGACCCCGCGGCGGACCCAGGCGGGGAGGCGCCTGCGGACGTCGGCCTCCCGCAGGTCGTGGGCGTACCGGGGGTAGCCGCCGAAGGCCTCGTCGCCGCCGTCCCCCGAGAGGACGACCTTCACCCGGGATCTCGCCAGGCGGGAGACCAGCAGCGTCGGGACGGCCGAGGTGTCGGCGAACGGCTCGTCGAAGTAGAGGGAGAGGTCGTCCAGGAGGCCGGCCGCGTCGGGCGTGACGACCTCCTCCTCGTGCCGGCAGCCGAATTGCTCGGCGACCCGGCGGGCGTAGGGCAGCTCGCAGGACGCCGCCTCGCGGAAGCCCATCGAGAAGGTCCGGACCGGCCCCGGGGCGTGCCCGGAGGCCGAGGCGACGACGACGCTCGAGTCCATCCCGCCGCTCAGGAAGGCCCCGACCGGCACGTCGGCGACCAGGTGGAGCCGGACCGACTCCTCGACCTTGGCCCGGATCGCCTCCGCCCACTCCTCGGGGCCCGGCCGCTCGTCCGGCTCGAATCGCAGGGCCCAGTAGCGGCGGTATTCCTGGGAGAACGCGCCCGGGTCGGCCGCCAGGACGTGGGCGGGGGGGAGCTTCTCGATCCCGCGGAAGATCGACCCGGGGCCGGGGACCATCCCGAAGGCCAGGAAGTCCTCGACCGCGGCGGGGTCGACCGCTCGCGGCAGGCCGGGGTAGGCCAGGAGGGCCTTGATCTCGGAGCCGAAGAGCAGCTTCTCGGCGTCCCGGTAGACGTAAAGCGGCTTGATCCCGACGCGGTCGCGGGCCAGGAGCAGCCGCCCCCGGCGGCGGTCCCAGAGGGCGAAGGCGAACATCCCCCGGAGCCGGTCGACCAGCCGATCCCCGTGCTCCTCGTAGAGGTGGACCAGGACCTCGGTGTCGCTCCGGGTCCGGAACCGGTGCCCCCTCGACTCGAGGTCCCGCCGGAGCTCCCGGAAGTTATAGATCTCGCCGTTGAAGACGACCTGGACCGAGCCGTCCTCGTTGCCGATCGGCTGGTCGCCGCCGTCGAGGTCGATGATCGAGAGCCGGCGGTGCGCCAGGCCGATCCCCGGCTCGACGAGGAACCCCTCGGCGTCGGGGCCGCGGTGGGCGATGGCGTCGCCCATGGCCGCGAGCACGACCGGGTCGACCGGCCGGTCGCGGTCGGCGTAGAGGATGCCGGCGATTCCGCACATGGGGCTGACGGGGTCCTTTCGGGAGGGCCGGGGGGGGTGGCGGGAGGCGCCGGTCAATTCCAGCGGAAGGTGATGTCATCCAGGGCCGGGGTCAGGGTCGCGTCGGTCGTCGCGAGGGTCGCCCGATACCTCAGGTAACGGCCGTTCGGGCTCGCGACGGTCCCCCCGCTGCTCGCCGCGGCCCACGACGTCCAGTTGACCCCGTCGGCCGAGGTGCTCGTCTCGATCACCAGCGAGGTCCCCGCCGGCACGACGGCCGTCCAGCTCACCGGGCCCCACGCGGCGGCCCGGCCGGCGTCGAACGTCGCCGAGACGAACGTCCCGCCCGACGGGTAGGCCAGGACCCGCACCCAGTCGGCCTGCAGCGACGGCCGCGGCGACCCGGAGAACGCGGAGAGGGCGACCTTCAGGGACGTCCCGCCCGGCACCGCCGCCGCGATCGTGGCCTGGAGCGTCCCGTCGACGAAGAACCGGAAGGCGCCGGAGGCCTGCGTCAGCCGGTAGACGTGGAATCCGGCCGGGAGCGCGCCGAGGCTGACGTCCTGCGTCGCCCCCGACACGTTGACCCGCGCGAAGAGCGTGTTCGACGTGCCCGCCGTGCTGAAGACCGCCCAGTCGTTCCCCGCCAGCGAGCCGAGGTCCGTGGCCAGGCCGAAGTGCTGGTACGGGGTGGCCCCGAAGTTGATCCGCCCCTCGACGCCCGCGCCCGCGGCCGTCGCCGGGGAGAGGATCTCCACGCCGGCCATCGACAGGACCCCGCCGGTGACCGTCACGGCGGCCGGGCCGCCGCCGGCCGCCGCCCAGGAGTTGACCGTCCAGCCCGCGCCGAGGGCGGTGCCGTCGAAGTCGTCGGAGAAGCCGCCGTCGAGCTGGACCTCGCCGCCCGTGGAGTCGGTCACGACCGTGCCGGCGGCGGTGCCGGGCCCGAAGTCCCCCGTCGTGGTCTGCCGCCACTGGCCGGCCCCGGTTGCGAACGTCCAGGCGGTGTCGGCGCCGATCGGGTTGCCGGCGGCGTCGGTGATGGTGCCGGACACGATCACCCGATAGGTGGTGCCCCCCGTCAGGGGGGCGCCGGGCTGGAGCGTGGCGGTCGAGCCCGAGTAGGTGACCGTGGCCGGCAGGTCCGCGGTCGTCCCGTCGACCCGCAGGTGGAATGTTGAGGTGTTGATCGACCCGACGGCCATCAATTCGTCGAACGTCACGACGACGGGCGACGACAGGCCGACGCCCGTGGAGCCCGGCGCCGGGGTCGTGGCGGTGACGGTGGGCACCAGCACGTTGCTGAAGACGACGTCGACCCAGTAGTTCGCCGCGTTGTACCGGCTCGCGGGGAAGGCGTCGGAGCCGGCGGCGTAGACGCCGTCGCCGCCGGGGGCCGAGTCGGCCAGGGCGTGGAGCACGCCGGCGTCGACGCCCGCGGTGGCGAAGTAGCCGGCGTCGCCGGCGTACCCGCCCGCCGGCGCGTAGTAGCTCGCCGTGTAGGCCACGCCGGCGGCGACGGCGACCGGCCGGGCGAAGTCGGCCTGCTGCCAGCCGGTGCCGGTCTCGGCGGCGAAGGTGGCGGTGCCCAGGGGCGTGCCGGAGGGGCCCCAGAGGTGGCCGGTGTGGACGCCGGTGTTGGACGGCCCCTTGTAGAACCGGACGGCGGTGACGTACCCGGCGACGTCGGAGGTGAAGCGGACGCCGAGCTCGTTGGGGTTGGTGTCGGCGGCCGAGGCGACCGCCGGCGTCGCCGACGGGCCCCAGATCGTCGCGTTGAGCACCGACGCGGTCGTGGTGAACGACCACGACACCGGGAGCATCGTGTTGCCGGCCGGGTCCTGCGCCCCGCCGACCGTCACCGTGTAGCGGGTCGACGGCTCCAGGGCCCCGGCGGGCGTGAACGTGGCGGTGTTGGACGGGGTGTTATAGGAGACCGCGCCCTGGATGGTGTTGCCGGCCGGGCCCTTCAGGACGACGCCGAGCGTCGCCGGCTGCACCGGCTCGCTCAGGGTGAACGCGATACCGGGGGCCGAGGTGGAGATGGCCGTGGCCCCGGGCGCCGGCGTCTCGGCCGTGACCGTCGGCGCCGTGTTGTCGACCGTCAGGGCGAAGGGGGCCGACGTGGCCCGGTTCCCCGCGGCGTCCCGCGCGACGGCCGTGAGGCTGTGGGGGCCGTCGGCCACGGCCGTGGTGTCCCAGGCGAACCGGTAAGGGGACGCGGTCAGGGCCGGCCCGATGTTGTTCCCGTCGAGCTGGAACTGGACCCCGACGACCCCGACGTTGTCCGAGGCGAAGGCGGAGGGGACGATCGTGCCCGCGATCAGGGGGTTGCTCCCCGTCGGGCTCGTCAGCCGGACCGTGGGGGGGGCGGTATCCGCCGGGTTGTTCACCGTGACGTTCAGGCCAACGAGCTGCGTCGTGTTGCCGGCGAGGTCGCCGACGACGGCGGAGATCGTATAGGTCCCGTCGGCGACCGTCCTCGTGTCCCACGCGAAGGAATACGGCGCGACGGTGACCCGGGGGCCCAGGTTGGCCCCGTTGAGCTGGAACTGCACGCCGGCGACCGACACGTTGTCCGAGGCGGTCGCCGAGACCGTGGCCACGCCGGAGGCCGACGAGTTGGCCGCCGGGGAGGTGATCGAGCCGGTCGGGGGGATGTTGTCCGCCTGGGTGGACCCGGCGGGCGTGTTCATATCGCTGCGGATTTCCCCCTGGTTCAGGGGGCGGTTGTAGACGCGGATGTCGTCGATGAGGCCCTGGAAGTATTCCCCCAGGAGGGCGTCGCCGCCGATCCGCAGGGGGCCGGCGGAAGTCGTGATGGGCCCGCTCGCGCCCAGGGTGTTCACGAGCTGGCCGTTGACGTAGAGCCGCAGGTTCGACCCGTCGTAGGTCCCGGTGAGGAAGCTCCAGGTGTTCAGGGGGAGGCCGGGGCCGCCCTTGGAGTCGTAGTCGGTGTTCGCGATGTCGACGTACGACGCCGGGGGCTGGTTGGCGCCGTCGGCCGCATCCAGCGAGTAAGCCAGGCCGCCGGCCCGCTCCTTGACCATCAGGGCCGACCGGCCCGAGGCCGGCGCCGTGGGCCAGGCCCACGCCTCCAGCGTCATCCCGGCGGTCAGGTGGAGCGAGGGCGAATCGTTGATGGTCACCCAGCTATTGGCCCCGTTGAAGGACAGGGCCTGGCCGAAGAGGCCCTGCGCCCAGGTCGCGTTCGCGACGGTCCCGTTGTTGCCGCTGCCCGAGAGGTCGTGGACGACGGTGCCGGTCCCCTCGTCGAAACTGTAGGAGGCGACCAGCCCGGCGGTGCTCGTGGGCGGATAGGACACCGAGACGGTCACGCCCGCCGAGGGGGCCTCGAGGTTGCCGCTGTCGTCGACCGCGCGGCTCTCGATCTTGACCGGGCCCGGGGCGTCCGGCACCCAGGTGTAGCTCCAGCTCGATCGCCCGACGGCCGGGTGCCAGGTCTGCCCCCCGTCGGTGGAGGCCTCCACGCCGGCCACGACGCCGCCGACGTCGGTCGCCGTGCCGCCGATGGTGACCGGGGACCCCACCGCGATGGCCGCGCCGCCGGCCGGCGAGGCGACCCTCGACGTGGGCGCGACCGCGTCGGTCGACGGGGTGGCCCGGGTCATCCCCGGCTGGATCGAGGCGGGGCTCACATTCATGTCGGCCAGCAGGTTGATCGTCGCCTGCTGGATCGCCGGGTCGGGCGCGGACGGCGATTCGTTGTGGTGGCCGTCGAGCCCCCACGACCACTGGACCGTGCCGGCCCCGAAGACCAGCGCCCCGCCGGGGGCGCGGTAGAGCGTGGTGCTGTGGGTCGAGGTCCCCGGCCCGACCCGGGTCCCCGACTGGTCCACCACGGCGCTCGCGGTGCTGAAGGTCGTCGACGACATGTCCAGCAGGCCCGCGGGCCGGGACCCGTTGTCCACGTCCATGTCGGTCTCGTAGCCGACGATGAACTGGCCCAGGGTGGCGACCTGGCCCGGCTGGAGCCGCGCCACGCTCGTGTCCCGCCAGAACCGCAGGTTCGCGTCCGCCGCCGGGACGTTCAGGCTGACCCCGAGGTCGACCGAGGTCCGGTCGGCCATGTAGGCCGTGCCGGAGAGCGCATTCTCGGGGGCGCCGCCGTCGGCCGGGGCCCCCCCGTTCGCGTCCCGCCAGGTGCCGGTCCACTCCCAGGTGGGCGCGGCGTCCCGCGGGTCGATCCGCCCGTTCTTCGACTCCTTGTAGCAGACGAGCGTCCGATACGGCGTGCCCGAGGCGTCCGTGCCGGCCTGCCAGCGGGTCTTCCAGAAGTCCTCGTTCCCGCTGAAGAAGGCGAGGTTCACGCCCGCGTCGCGGGCGGCCGTCACGTTGGCCCGCTGCTGCGCCGACCAGTACTCGTCGTGGCCGACCGACAGGAATGCCTTGTGGTTCAGGAGGAGGGGGCCGTTGCGGGCGGTGTCGACGTCGGTGGAGTAGCTGACGTCGTAGCCGTTCATCTCCATCCAGCGGACCATGGGATATTCGGCGTGCCAGGGGGAGTTGTAGTCGCCCAGGCCGCCGGAGTCCGCGTCGACGACGAGGGGCCGGTTGTAGCTGACCATGTAGGCGGCGCCGGTGGGCGACGGGCCCGACCCGCCGTAGAGGCTGTTCCCGCCCCAGCTGTTGTAGGCCTGCCAGGTGCTGTCGGAGGTCTGGAACAGGACGTCGGACGGGCCCTCGTCCTGGCGGACGACGAAGAAGGCCTGGCTCGTCCCCCCCGTGTCGTCGCGCCTGATGTCCGCGAAGTAGATCCCCGAGGTCGCGGCCGCGGGGACGGCCCACGACGCGGAGACCGCCCAGTTGCCGGCATCCACCAGGCCGGTCGCGGCGTCCGTGAGGGGCTTGGGCTGGGCCTGATCCAGGGTCTGCGACGACGCGACCGTCGCCACCAGCCGGGCGCCGTTGCCCTGGTAGTACCCCATCCGATAGATCTCGATGTGGTAGGGCGCCTTGGCGGGGTCGTTGATCTTGAAGGAGACCGTCTGGCCGTGCTCGACGCTGATGTCGGTGGTGAAGCCCTGGATGGTCGTGTCGCCGCCGCGGGCGATGTCCCACTGACTCGGGGGGGTCCCGGGCAACTGGTTCTCGGCGACGATGGCGCCGACGACGACGGAGGCCGGCAGGGCCCGCCCTTCCAGGGGCTCGAGGAGCGGGCGGAGGCGGCGACCGCCGGCCGCGCCGCGCCGGGGCCCGGGAGGGACGGCCCCGCGCTTCCGGGATTTGTCTCGCGCCATGGCTGCTGACTCGATAGAAGTAGTCGCCCCGGCGGGGCCCCTCCTCGGGCGCCTCCGGAGACGAATGCCCGCCTGTGCCCCGGCCTCGACGGGTCGACGGTCCCGGCGGGGGGCCGGCGCCGCCGGCCTGCGGGGCCCGAGAGATCGACCGGGGTCTCGACCCACCGTCGGGTCGCGTGCGACCTTCGTCGCGCTGCTTCCGTGCGCCATCCTCGCGCGGCGAGACGGACTTCCCAATCGCCCCGTCACCGATTCGCCATCACAGGTAGCGTCCACCTCGGCCGGAAGATAACCCGAAAATTTTATTTATTTTCTAAAGAGGATGTTCATGTATCTAATTCGACCGGGGCCGGGCCGTCCCCCGCCCCCGATGCCGGCCCCGGCGGGCCGGGGCCCGCCCGCGCGTCGTCGCCGTGCGGCGTGGGCGCGCCGTCCCGGAACCGGACCACGCGGGCGGGGGAGCCGACCGCTATGGCGAAATCGGGGACCGGCCTGGTGACCGTCGAGCCGGCGCCGACCACGCAGTGCGAGCCCACGTCGGCCATGACGACGGCCCGGTCGCCCACCCAGGAGTCCCGGCCGATCGTCACCCGCGGCCAGGCCCCCGGCTGGTCGCGGATCGGCACGTCGAGCCGGCCGGTCCCGTGCTGGGCCGTGCCGTTCATGACCGAGACGTTCGAGCCCAGCAGCACGTCGTCCTCCAGGGTCACGTCGCCCAGGCAGCAGAAGAGGCCCACGTACACGCCGCGGCCGACCTCGGCGGTGGGGTGCGAGAAGACCGTCCCGAAGCCGAGCCAGGCGTCGGCCCCGACGCGCGGGAGGACCATCCGGTAGAAGGCACGCCGGAGGTAGACGCCGGTCAGCCCGGGCATCAGCGCGAAGAGCTGCGACCACCCCGGGAACGCCCGCCCGGGCCCGCCGGCCAGCGCGCCGAGCCGATAGAGCAGGACGGCCGGGAGGACCAGGGCCAGGGCGGACGCGCCGGCCGCCGACTTCAACGCCGCCTTCATGCCGGCACCGGCCGGCCCGCGCGCGGGGGCGCGCCGCGATCGAAGACCTCGCCGGCCTGGCGGGCCAGCTCGCCCCAATCGAACCGGGCGCAGGCCCAGGCCCGGGCCGCCTCGCCCATCGCCCGGAGCCGGTCGCGGTCCGCCAGCAGCTCCGCCACCAGCGCGGCCAGGTCGTCCGGCGTGCCGCAGTCGACCACGCGGCCGGTCGCCGGGATGTCCATCGTCTCGGCCGTCCCCCCCGAGGCCCCGGCGATCACGGGCTTGCCGCAGGCCTGGGCCTCCAGGAGCACCATCCCGAAGCCCTCGATGTCGCGGCCGACCTCGCGGTTGGGCAGCGCGAAGAGGTCGCACTGCTGGTAGCGGCGGATCAGCTCCTCGTCGGCCACCTCGCCCGCGAATTGCACGTGCTCGCCGAGCCCCTCCCGGGCCGCCAGGGCTTGGAGGCTCCCCCGCTCCTCGCCGTCGCCGACGACGGCGTAGAGCACGTCGGGGATCGCCCGGCGGACCGCGTGGAGGGCCCGGATGAGGTGGTCGTGCCCCTTGCGCTTCTGGAGCCGGCCGACGGTCAGGACGACCGGCCGGTCGCCCCAGCCCAGCCGGCGGCGGGCGTCCGGGTCCCGCGGGGCGGGGACGAACCGGGCCGTGTCGACCCCCGGGTGGAGGACCCGGACCCGCCCGGCGGGGACGGCCCACTCGTCGAGCAGGATCCGCTCGGTGTTCCGGCTGTTGGCGACGAGGAATTCCGCCGAGAGCAGGGCCCGGCGGACCAGCCAGCTGAGCTCGCGGCTGTCCCTCGCGGTCGTCACGTCCTCCCCGTGCACGTAGCAGGCGAAGGGGACGCCCGACCACGCCTTCAAGGCCAGCGCCATCACCCCCTCGGGCAGGCATCGGCCGCAGTGCACCATCCCCACCCGCTCCCGCACGGCCAGGCGACGCAGCGCCCCGATCGACCTGGCATAGCCCCGCAGCCCGCCGAGGCTCGCCAGCCCCCAGGAGTCGAGCCTGAGCGGGACGCGGGCCACGCGGAGGTCATGCGGGCCGTCGAAGTCGCCCTGGCGGGGGTCTTCCCCCGCGGCGATGAGGTAGTCCTCCCTCGGGAGTCGTCGGTAGACCTCCCAGAGCCACCGGCCGCTCCCCCCGGTCTTCGGGGGGAAGATGTCGCTGACGACGAGGGTAGTCATCGGTCCCGCCTTCTCGATGAACGGCCCTTGCGGCGGGCCCGGCCGCCCCGCAGGCCGGCCACGATCCGTCGACGATCACGCCGGCCCCGGCCGGGCGGCCGGGCCGCGCCGTCCGGCCAATTCGCCGAACAGCAGCTCGTAACGGTCGATATGCTTGTCCCAGGCGTGGAAGTCCTCCATCTTCCGCCGCGCCGAGGCCCCCGCGGCCTCCAGGACCCCGGCGTCCTCGATCAGGCGTCGCAGCTTCGCCGCGAAGTCCTCGTCCGTCGCCGCGAGGAAGCCGTCGACGTCGTCCGAGATGATCTCCGTGTTCGCGTTGAAGAATCGGACCCCGTCGGCCCGCATCGCGAGGCAGGGGACGCCGTGGGCCATCGACTCGAGCATCGCGACGGGGCAATTCTCCGAGAGCGAGGGGAACAGGAGCAGGTCCGAGCGGCGATACCAACCCCTGGGGTCCTGCTGGAAGCCATGGAAGCGGACGCGGTCGGAGAGCCGGGAACGCCCGACCTGCTCCTCGAGGGCGCCGCGTGAGGCCCCTTCCCCGACGATGTCGAACCTCCAGGCGTGGCCGCGGAGGCGCTCCAACACGGACAGGGCGAAGTCGATCCGCTTCCGGGGGATCAGCTGGCCCACCCAGACCAGGCGGATCGGGCCGCCGGCCGGCTCGCGGGGCGGCGGGTCGGGCAGCTCGATCCCCATTGGGTTGACGACGTAGCGGGGGTCGACGCCGCGTCCATAGCGCGCCGTCAGCGAATCGCAGGCCTGGCGCGTGAACCGGAGGGTGCGGTCGGCATGGTTGAGGGCCCAGCGCTGGAGGTGGACATAGAACCGGGTCGTGACCAGCTCCATCGCCGGGGGGAGGCCGTAGCCCCGGATCTCCTGGTCGACCACCAGCGAATGGGGCAGGTAGATCCAGGGCGTCCCGGGGAACAGCCTCCGGTGCGCCTTCAGGAACAGGTGCTCGCCCCCGATCACGACGTCGACGGGCGCGACCCGCGACCGGGCCAGGCTCCGGCCGCAACGTCGATGATTGAGGGGGCTGGCGAACCGCCAGAAGAACCTCAACGGTTCGGGGGCGGCGGGGGGCACTTCGAACACCTCGGCCGTGCCGGGGTCCAGGCCGGCCGGCCCGAAACAGACCAGCGAGACCCGATGGCCCCGCGAGGCGAGGCGCAGGGCCAATTCCCGATGGTAGACGCTGCTCCCGGAGGAGCGATCCATCAATCCCGCAAGGATTCTAATCTTCATCTTGGTGCATCGATGCCCCGCCGGGGACCGGACCCGTCGAAGGCCCGCCTGGCCCGATCGACGATGGGTCGGAGGAGATTCCAGGCCGTCGGCCCCAGGCGCCGCTTCCATCGCATCCGCGACCATTCGGGGCGGAGTGCCAGCGTCGGGTCGAGGCCCAGGCCGAAATCGAGGAGCTCGCGCGAGGACGCCACCTCGCCCCGCTCGAACCCGGAGCATGCCTCCCAGAACGCATCTTCCGCCACCTTCCGGATCGTCGCGGCGCGGAGTCGGTCGCAGTCCGGGATGCGATCGCGGTGCTCCCGGAAGAGCGTCTCGAATGCGTCCCGTCGTTGCCGGAGGTCCTCCAGGCCCCGATAGGCCAGGTTCATGTTCCGGGCGTGCTTCCTCTGGTACGCCTGGTCGGCGTCGAGGACCCCGACGCAGGAGTGGGCCGCGAACCTGAGCCACATCTCCAGGTCGCCGCTGTGGGGGAGCTGGTGCCGGTACCCCCCCAATCGTTTCTGGAGGTCGGTGCGGACCACGACGGTGGGGGTCGGCACGGGGTTATGGCCCGATTCGCACACCCGCCTGAGGAATTCCGCGCCCGCGAGCAGATGCCAGCCGGCCTCGGCCGGGTGCGGCCGTCCGCGGCCGGGCGGGTCGTCGCCCTCGAAGTACACCACCTTGCCGTAGGTGAAGCCCACTTCGGGGTGCGTATCGAGGACCTCCGCGGCGCGAGCGAGGGCGCCGGGGATCAGCACGTCGTCCGCCGACAGCAGCAGCGAGTAGTCCCCGTCGATCCACCCCAGGCCCTCGTTGTAGGTGCGGATGTGGCCGGAATTCTCCTCATGGCGACGGAACTGGACGCGGCCGTCGGTCGAGACGAGGGATCGGGCCACCCGGGCGGTGTCGTCGGGCGACGCATCGTCGATGACCAGGACCCGGACGTCGACGCCCTGCTGGTCCAGCACGCTCCGGACGCAATCCCGGAGGTAGTGGCCATATTTGTAGCAGGGCACGACCACGCTGACGGTGCTCATCGGGGCAGTCCTCCGGCCGGGGTGGCCCGCGTCGCGACCCGGGCCACCCCGGGATGGGGCCTCGCGGCGCGACGGCTCCCGGCGTCCGCGACCGGCGTCCGCACGTTCAATCGACCGCCTCCCAGCGCGAGCGGGCGACGAGCTGTCCCCAATCCGGGTTCGGCATGCACCCGTTGCCGTAGAAGTCCGTCACCTCCACGTCGAACCATAAGGCCTGGTCGACCATGTCCATCCACTTGGAATGCGCCGGCCCGGCGTTGAGCGTCAGGCAGTAGCGGGCGGGGGTGAGCGGCAAGTGTTCCAGGTGGCAGACGAGGCGACGGCACCGGCCGGGCCCCGGCTGCGGCGACTCCGAGAGGTACGTGGCGACGGTGAGGAGCCGGCGGCCGAGCGAGTCGTCGACCCCCACGGCGACATGGGGGGCGGCGACCGGCGAGCGGGGGTCGATCGCGACTTCGAAGGAGACGCCCTCCCCGCAGAGGACCCGCGAGGCCGGGCACCCCCGGGAGTTGAGCAGGCGGACGCCGCCGAGGATCGGCGTGCTGCCCGAGCGGCGGTTGGGGTGGCCGGCGAGGTCCACCTCGGCCTGGCTCGGCACGCTGGCGCCCCTGGTGTAGTGCCCGATCCCCTCCTCGCACCCCCCCTCGAAGGTGAGCTCGCCCCGCTCCAGGAAGACGACCTTGGTGCAGAGGTTCACGATCGTCGCCATGTTGTGGCTGACGAAGACGACCGTCCGCCCCGCCCGGCTGACCTCGTCCATCTTCCCCAGGCACTTCTTCTGGAAGGCCGCGTCGCCGACGGCCAGGACCTCGTCGACGAGCAGGATCTCGGGCTCCATGTGCGACGCCACGGCGAACGCCAGCCGGACGTACATCCCGCTGGAGTACCGCTTCACCGGGGTGTCGAGGAAGGGCCCGACCTCGGCGAAGTCGACGATCGCGTCGAACTTCCGCGCGATCTCGCGGCGGGACATGCCGAAGATGGCCCCGTTCAGGAAGATGTTCTCCCGCCCGCTCAGCTCGTGGTGGAAGCCGACGCCGACCTCCAGCAGGCTCCCCACCCGGCCCCGGAGCTCGACCCGGCCGGAATGCGGGGCCGTGATCCGGCTGAGGACCTTGAGCAGGGTCGATTTGCCCGCCCCGTTCCGGCCGATGATGCCGACGACCTCGCCGGGCTGGACCTGGAACGAGACGTCCTTGAGGGCCCAGAAGTCCTCCGCGGGAGCCCTCTTGCCCCCGGTGCCGCGGAGGCGGCGCCAGGGCGCGGAGAAGCCCTCGGCGATCGACTCCCGGAGGGTCCGGTAGCCGGCCCCCCGGCGTTCGCCCAGGCGGTACAGCTTCGACAGGTTCTCGACGCGGATCGCGGCGGTCATTGGGTTCGGTCTATCCGGGGGTTCGGGCGGGCTGGATCGGCCGAGGGGAGGGGCCTCGGGCGGGGACGGCCGGGACTTCCGGCCGACGGGAGGGCTGGCCGGGGGCGGGCGGGGGGGCGTCGGCGCGGGCCGGCCCGGCGGGCGGCCGGGGCCGGCGGGCCCGGCGGGCCCGATCGAGGAGGGGGCCCACGGCGTTCCAGACCCGGGGCCCCATCCGCCGCTTCCAGCGATATCGCGACCACTCGGCCCGGGTTCGCAGCGCCGGGTCGGTTTCCAATGCGAAGGCGATCAGCCCCTCGGAGCGGGGGAGGTCGCCGGCCTCGAACGCCAGGCTCCCCGCCCAGAACGCCTCCGAGGCCAGGCCCTCCCTCGCCCGGCGCTCCAGCCTCGCGCGGCCCGCGACGAGGTCGCCGCGGGCCGCGAAGAAGGCCTCGAACGCCGACCGCCGCTGGCGGATGTCGCCCAGGGTCGTCGCGAGGAACGCGGGCGGCATGTCCCGCGAGTGCACCCGCTTCAACGCCTGATCGGCGGCCACGACGCCCACCGACGCCCGCGAGGCGAACCGGAGCCAGAGCTCCAGGTCCGCCGCGCGGGGCAACTCCGCCCTGTAGCCCCCCAACTCCCCCTGGGTCGACGTGCGGACCAGGACCGTCGGGATCGCGACGGGGTTGGCGCCGGCCGCGCAGATCGACTCGATCAGTTCCGACCCGGGGATGACGCGCGGCCCGCGATTCGGGCCCGGCTCGCGCGGCGACGGCGGCGGCTCGTCGGGGCGGAAGAGGACCTGACGGCCGTAGACCATCGCGACCTCGGGGTGGTCGTCCATGAGCCGGGAGGACCGCGCCAGCGCCCCCGGGGTCAGGAGGCCGTCGGCCGGGAGCAGGAGCGTGTAATCCCCGGTCGACCAGCCCAGCCCCTCGTTGTACGTCGCGACACGCCCCCGGTCGACCTCGTGGCGACGGGACTCGACCCGGCCGTCCCCCGCCGCTAGGCCCGCGGCGATCGCCGCGGTGTCGTCGCGGGACGCGTCGTCGATGACGAGGACCCGGACGTCGACGCCCGCCTGGCCCAGCACGCTCTCGACGCACCCCGCGAGGTGGCGGCCGTGGCCGTGACAGGGGACGATCACGCTGACGGTGCTCATCTCGGGGCCTCCCCTGGCCGGGGGGTCGTGGACGCGGACCGGTCGGGGGGCGATCCCGGGCCCGGCCGACGGGGCGGGGGCAGGAGGGCCCGGTCCCCGCGGATCTCGACGGTGCCGACGACCTGCGCCGGATTGCCGGCGATGTAGCTGTACGGCGGGAAGGCCCCCGCGACGTAGCTCCCCGCGGCGACGAACGAGTGGTCGCCGATGACGGAGCCGGGGCCGATCGTGGCCTGGGGGGCGATGAAGCAGCAGTTGCCGATCGTCGTCGCCCTCGCGAAGAGGGGGGCGCGGTGGCCCGTCAGCGCGCGCTCGATGGTATTGTGCGTGTAGACCTGGGCCGAGCAGCCGATGTCGACGTGGTCGCCGATCCTCAGCTCGGCGTGGAGCCCGTCGAGCACCGTGTAGGGGCCGATCCAGCAATGCTGCCCGACCTTGACGTCGCCCAGGACGAGGCACTCGTCGTACACCGACGTCCCCTCGCCGAAGCCGAGGTCGCGGGCCAGGTCCCAGCGGTCGTGCAGGAGGGTCCCGGTGGGGACGTGGCGGTTGAACTTCGCCTTGAGCCGCCTCCGGAGGCCGGTGAGGTGCCCGCGGAGCTCGTGGAGCATCGGCGGGTCGAGCGCCCCGTCCCAGTCCGCGTCGGGGTCGAGGGGCTCGCCGCGGAAGATCCGAAGCGCCACGCGGGGGGCCGGGGTCGCGGGGTCATCCGGTCGTCGGTCCATGGCCGGGGCTGGCTCCGTATCGGGGGATCTCGGTCACCGCCCCCGCGGTCACGGGGTCGATCGGGCTCGCGCGCCGGGCCGCCGTCGCGGGGCCTCGGCCCCCGGAGGCCGTCGCCGCCCGGCCCAGCAGGTCGAGCACCCGATCCGCGTCCTCGTCCGTCATGTCCGGGAAGAGCGGCAGGAGGATCGTCCGGTCCCTCGCCTCCACCGAGCGGGGGAGCCGGGCCGACCGGCCGGAGTAGGCCCCTTCCTGGTGGGCGTTCATGATCCCGCGCCGGGTGCCCACGCCCCGATCGAGCAGCGCCCGCATGAGGTCGTCGCGGCCCATCGGGTAGTCGGGGGTCACGCGGACCGCGTACGACTGGTAATTCGGGCGAGCGTAGTCGGGGACGTGGGGGGGCTCGAGGCCCGGGATGGCGGCGATCGCCCGCGTGTACCGGGCGGCCAGCGCGACGCGGCGGGCGAGGAGCCCCGGGAGTCGACCGAGCTGGACGCGGCCGATCGCCGCCTGGATGTCGGTCATCCGGTAGTTGAAGCCGACCACCGGGTAGCCCTCGAAGACGACCTCGCGGGCCGCGTGGCGGACGGTGTCGGGGACGCCCATCCCGTGCTGGCGGAGCAGCCGGAACCGGCGGTCGAGGTCCGGGTCCCGGGTGGTGATCATGCCCCCGTCGCCGGTGGTGATCACCTTGCGGGGGTGGAACGAGAAGCAGGCGACGGTGCCGTGGGGCCGGCCGATCCGCCCCCAGGCGCCGCCCACGAATGCCTCCGAGCCGATCGCGCAGGCCGCGTCCTCGACGACGGGCAGGCCGCGGCGCCCGGCCACCGCGAGGATCGCCGTCAGGTCGCAGGGCAGCCCGACCTGGTGGACGGGCAGGATCGCCCGCGTCCTCGGGGTGATGGCCGCCTCCAGGCCCGCCGGGTCCATGTTGAAGGTGAGCGGGTCGACGTCGACGAACACCGGGTCGGCCCCGCAGTGGCGGACGGCGTTGGCGGTGGCGATGAACGAGTGGCTCACCGTGACGACCTCGTCGCCCGGCCCGACGCCCAGCGCGTGCAGGGCGAGGTGGAGGGCGGCCGTGCAGCTGGAGACGGCGCAGGCGTGGGGCGCCCCCACGTAGGCGGCGAAGTCCGCCTCGAAGGCCGCCACCCGCGGCCCCTGCGTCACCCAGCCGGAGAGGATCGCCTCCCGGGCCGCGGCGGCCTCCTCCTCGCCCAGGGTCGGGCGGCCGATCGGGATCTCGCGGGGGGTCGTCCTCGTCATGCCACCAGCTCCTTCGCGGCGCCCGCGAGGTACCAGTCGCGGAGCTGCCGGAGGCCGTCGGCCAGCGGGACCCCGGCGGTGAAGCCGACCTCCCGCGCGATCCGCGACGTCTCGGCCAGCCGCCGGGGCACGGGGTTGACCTTCCGCGGCGGGTGGAACTCGGGGGCGAGGTGCTGCGCCCCCGTCACCTGCTGGATGGCCCGCCAGAGCCCCAGGAGCGTGGTCTCGGTGCCGGAGGCGACGTTGTAGACGTCGTCGTCCCGGCCCGACTCCATCGCCATCAGGTTGGCGCGGGCGACGTCGGCGACGTAGACGAAGTCCATCGAGGCGGAGCCGTCGCCGTGGATCTGGGGGGGCTCCTCCCGGCTGACGCACTGCAGCCAGCGCACGAACACCTCCGTGTAGGCGCCGGTGACGTCCATCCGCGGCCCGTAGACGTTGAAGTACCTCAGGCCGACGGCCGGGAGGCCGTGCATGTCGCGGTAGCTCCGGGCGATCCCCTCGTCCATGAGCTTGGCCGCCCCGTAGAGGGTCCGGTTGTTGTAGGGGTGGTGCCGCTCGTCGGTCGGGAAGGCGTCGGCGCCGCCGTAGACCGAGGCCGACGAGGCGTAGACGACCTTGCGCACGCCCGCGTCGACCGCGGCCTCGAAGACGTTCAGGGTGCCGCCGACGAGGACGTCGATGCAGTCCCTCGGCCGCGACGCGCAGAGCGTGATCCGGATGGCCGCCTGGTGGAAGACGTACCGGCAGCCCTCCACGGCCCGGCGGACCGTGGGCAGGTCGCGGACGTCGCCCTCGATGAACGTGATCGGCCGCCGGGCCGCCGCGGCCCGGAGGTTCTCGCGGGTGCCGCGGGCCAGGTTGTCCAGCACGCGGATCTCGCCCGCGCCGCGGTCGACGAGCCCGTCGACGATGTGCGAGCCGATCAGGCCCGCCCCGCCGGTCACCAGGACCGTCGCGCCTTCCAGGGGGTAATTCATCCCGAAGCCACCTCATCGAGGGTCTCGCGCAGGGCGTCGACGACGCGGTCCTGCTGCTCGGTCGTCATCTCGGGGAACATGGGGAGCGAGAAGCACTCGCGGGCGATCCGCTCGGAGGCCGGGAAGTCGCCCGGGGCGTGGCCCAGGTGCTCGTACGCCTTCTGGAGGTGGACCGGGACCGGGTAATGGAGCCCGGTCTGGACGCCGCGGGCCTCGAGGCCCCGGCGGATCCGGTCGCGGTCGGGGTGGCGGGCGACGAAGAGGTGCCAGACGTGGCGGCGGCCCGGGGCCTCGGCGGGGAGGGCCAGGGGCAGGCCGGCGAGCCGGTCCCGGTACCGGTCGGCCAGCCGCCGCCGCGACTCCGTCCAGGCCTCCAGGTGCCGCAGCTTGACCCCCAGCACGGCCCCCTGGAAGGCGTCCATGCGGTAGTTGAACCCGACCTCGTCGTGGTGGTAGCGCCGGGACTGGGCGTGGTCCCGCAGCGACCTCAGCCGGGCGGCGACCGAGTCGTCCTGGGTGACGACGGCCCCCCCCTCGCCGCAGGCGCCGAGGTTCTTGCCCGGGTAGAAGCTGAAGCAGCCGCAGAGGCCGAGCGACCCGGCCCCCCGGCCGCCGTAGCGGGCGCCGTGGGCCTGCGCGGCGTCCTCGATGACCGGGATGCCGTGCCGCCGCCCGATCTCCAGGATCGGCCCCATGTCGGCCGGCTGGCCGTAGAGGTGGACCGGGAGGATCGCCCTGGTCCGCGCCGTGACCTTGGCCCGGGCCCGGCGGACGTCCATCGTGGCGGTCTCGGCGTCGACGTCGACGAACACCGGGGTCGCCCCGACGTAGCTGATCGCCCAGCAGGTGGCCACGAACGTCATCGGGACCGTGAGGACCTCGTCGCCGGGGCCGACCCCCGCGGCGATCAGGGCCAGGTGGAGCGCCGACGTCCCCGAGTTGACGGCGACGCAGTGCCGCGCCCCGGCGTAGGCGGCGAACGCCTCCTCGAAGGCCGCGACCCTCGGGCCGAGCACGTACGTGGTGCTCTCGGCCACCTCGGCGATGGCCCCCAGGATCTCCTCGCGGAGCCCGTCGTATTGCACGCCGAGGTCCAGGAAGGGGACCGGCGGCACGGCCGGGCCCCCGCCCGCCGCGTCGCGGGGCATCCGGTCAGTCTTCAGCATCATCGACGACACCTCCGGTCCGGACGCGCGCCCGGAGATACCGGGCCGGATTCCCCGCGACCACCGCGCCCGGGGGGACGTCGCGGATGACGACCGCCCCCGCGCCGACCAGGGCGCCCGCCCCGACCGTCACGCCGCCCAGGATGACCGCGCCGCTGCCGATCGACGCCCCCCGGCAGACCCGGGTCGACTCCAGCCGCCAGTCGGCCTCGGCCTGGGGGGCGCCGCCGGCGGTGGCCCTGGGGTCGCGGTCGTTGATGAACGCGACCCCGTGGCCGACGAACGCCTCGTCCTCGATCGTGACCCCCTCGCAGATGAAGGTGTGGCCCTGGATCTTGCAGCGGGCGCCGATCGAGGCGTTCTTCTGGACCTCGACGAAGCTGCCGATCCGGGTGTCGTCGCCGACCTCGCACCCGTAGAGGTTAACGAAGCAGTGCATGACCACGTTCCTCCCGATCCGGACGTCCGGGGCGACCCGGATGAAGTTCGTCGGGTCGGCTCGTTCGTGCTCGGGCGTTCCCATCCGCGGCGGCTCCGTTGGCGAGGACGACACGGCCCCCCTGGGCCCTCATGCTCCGCGTGGCCGACTCGAGGAGGCGGACGACCCGCAGGCCCATCCGGCCGTCGCTCAGCGGCGTCTTCCCCTCCCGGACGCACTCGGCGAAGTGGGCGACCACCGCCTGGAGCGCCTCGCCCGGCTCGATGTGCGGGCTCCGGACGTCGCCGGAGCGGTAGCTGACGAGCCGCTTGCGGCGGCCCTCGAGGTCCCCCCCCAGGTCGATCCCGCGGTCGTAGATCTTGATCGGCTCGGACGTGTCCAGCTCGTTGAAGATCAGGCTCCTGCGCGACCCGGCGAAGATCATCCGCCGGACCTTCACCGGCGAGAGCCAGTTGACGTGGAAGTTGACCATCGTCCGGTCGTCGTAGTCGACGTTGACGTAGGCCATGTCCTCGACCTCGGGGTCGGCGTGGGCGCACCCCCAGGCCGAGATGCTCCGGGCCTCGCGGCCGAGCACGTGGTCGACGATCGAGAGGTCGTGCGGGGCGAGGTCCCAGACGACGTTGGTGTCCGCCTGGAACAGCCCGAGGTTGATCCGGATGCTGTCGACGTAGTACAGCTCGCCGAGGTCGCCGGCCTCGACGCACTCCTTGATCCGCCGGACGGGGTTGCCGTACAGGTAAGTATGGTCGACCATCAGGACCCGCCGGTGCCCCTCGGCCAGGTCGACCAGCGCCTGCGCCTCGCGGGCGTTGGCGGCCATCGGCTTCTCGATCAGGACGTGGAGCCCCGCCTCCAGGCACCGGGCCGCCAGCGCGAAGTGGGTCGACACCGGCGTGGCGATCGCCACCGCGTCGAGCGGGACCCCGAGCAGCTCGTCGACCGACGAGGTCGGCCTGGCGCCGCCGCACGCCCCGGCGGCCGCCGCGAGCCGCGCGGGGCTCGCGTCGCAGACCGCCACGAGGTCCGTCGACGGGCAGCCGACGAAGTTCCGGATCAGGTTCGGGCCCCAGTATCCGCAGCCGATCACGCCGACTCGGAGTCTGCTCATGGTGTCGCTCGCCTCTCGCTTCGCTGGAGATGACCCGCCCACGCACGACGTCGGGCCGGATCGGAGGGATTCGTCCGCGACCCCGACGGCCCCCGCGGCCGGGGCTATGCGCCCGCGGCGGCGGGAGGGGCCCCCGGGGGGCCGGCCGGCCGCGTCTGCATCAGCACCCCGGCGCCCAGGAGCGCGATGTAGTAGGGTGCCTCCATGCTCTCGACCGTGACGAAGGAGCATGCGACCACGGAGCCGACGACCGAGCTGATCACCATCCGGGCCATGTCGGCCGCCTCCGGCCCCGGCGGGCCCGCCCGCCCCGGCCGCGTGGCGGCCAGGGGCCAGAGCCGCAGGACGCAGAGCCCGTAATAGGAGGAGATGAGGGCCAGGCCCGGCAGGCCCAGCTCGGCCGCGACCTGGACCCAGGTGTTGTGCACCTCGGTCGCCTTGCCGTCCGGGACGCCGTATTCCAGGCCGACGGTCCGGTTCCAGTGGTCCGGGCCGACGCCCGCGAGCGGCCGCTTCGCGACGGAGTCCAGGGCGTAGCCGAGCAGCTTGCCCCGGTCCTCGATCGACGCGTCGCCCCGCTCGGCGAAGATCGACGCGAAACGCCCGCGGACCTCGCCGCCCGCCAGCCGGGCGCCGACGAGGAGGATCAGGCCGAAGAGGGCGAGGTGCCGCGGCTTCTTGGGCATGAGCAGGAACGACACGAGCCCCGTCACGCCGAGGGCGAGCATCCCGCCCCGCGAGTTCGACAGGAACACCCCGTGGATCAGGAGGGCCGCGATGCCGAGGGCGAGCAGCTTCGCCCACCAGGACCTCGCCCCCAGGCCCAGGAAGATCGACAGCCCCACGCAGGAGTCGAGGAGGATGGCGGCGCCGTTGTTGTCCAGCCCGCCGAACCCCTCCTCGCGGATCCGGTTGTACCCCCGGAGGTCGCTCGAGTTGAACTCGAACGCGAGACAGCCCACGCCCAGCAGGATCGTCCAGGCGAGCTGCCGGAGCCGCCCGAACGAGTCGAGCAGCGTGGCCCCGACGAGCACCGGCAGGGCGATCCGGAAGAGCTCGCCGACGTAGGGCATCGCGAGCGCCGGGTCGTCGGCGCGGAGCGCCCCCAGGGCCGCCCACGCCAGGAAGCCGAGCAGCGAGAAGATGACCCCCCGCGCCCGGCCGAACCGCCAGCTGCCGAACCCGTGCAGCGCCCAGCCCGCCAGGAGGGCCAGCGCGATCGTCCGGCTGTAATGGCCCTTCGGCACCGTGCCCGGCCACAACTCCTCCGGCTTGATGATCGCGAACGCGACGTAGGCCAGGAACCCGGCGTACGGGCGGACCAGCGACGCGGCGGCCCCGCCGTAGGCCAGGAGGTAGGTGAACAGGAGGCTCTTCATCGGGGTCGCGGTCCCGCGGTCGTGGTCGGCCTTCAGATGACGTCGGCGAAGCCGCCCTCGACGCGCCGGAAGTAGAGGCAGCCCGCGAGCAGCAGGGCCACGCTCGCGGAGGCCGAGACGGCCAGGCTGTAGGCGTCGAACGGGCCGCCCAGCGCGGCCCAGCGGAAGGCGGAGATCAGGCCGTAGGCCGGGTTCAGGGGCAGGAGCGGGCGCAGCCGGGGGCCGACCATGTCGCCGGCCTGGAGGTAGATCGTCGGCGTCGCGAACATCCAGAGCTGGACCAGGAACGGGACGGCGTGGCGGAAGTCGCGGTAGTTGACCGTCAGGGCCGAGAGGAGCGTGCCCACGCCCAGGGCGGCGGTCACCAGGCCGAGGGTCAGGGGGAGGACCATGACGAGGCCCCACCCGGGCGCCACGCCGTAATACAGCATCATCAGCAGGAGCAGGACGGAGGAGATCGCGAGGTCGACGAGCCCCGCCCCGACCGCGCCGGCGGGGATGATCAGCCTCGGGAAGAAGACCTTGGTGACGAGGTTCTGATTGCCGACCACGCTCTGGCCCGCCGCCCCGATCGCGTTGGCGAAGAACGTCCAGGGCAGCAGGCCCGCGAAGACGAACAGGGGATAGGGCACGTGGGTCTTCGGGGCCGCCGCCATCCGGCCGAAGAACAGGCTGAAGACGACCATGGTGGCCAGCGGCTGGAGCACGGCCCAGACGACCCCGAGCACCGTCTGCTTGTAGCGGACCTTGACGTCGCGCCACGTCAGGAAGAAGAGGAGCTCCCGGTAACGCCAGAGTTCCCGGAAGTCCACGGGCTTCCAGTCGGACCGGCGCTCGACGACCGTGAGGGCCGGCGGCCCCGGGGCGGCCCCGGGCCGGTCGAGATCGGGAGACACGGCGTCGCTGATCATCCCCGCGGCTGAAGTCACGTTTCCCCCGTTCAACGGTCGCCCCGGTCGGGGGCGGGTCGGCGATCCGCCGCGCCGGCCACGGCCGACAGCCCGAGCAGCCCGGCGAAAGGCCGGAGGCAGCGGTCCCAGTGATGGTTTTCTTCGACGAAACGCCGGCCCGCCGCGCCGAGCCGCCGCCGGACGCCCGGCGCCCCGAGCAGGTGGGCGACGGCGTCGGCCCACTCCCCGGGCGTCGAGGCGACGAGGAGGTGGACCCCCGGGTCGACCCCCAGCCCTTGCAGGGCCTGCGGCGAGGCGACGACCGCCTTGCCCATGGCCAGGGCCTCCAGGACCTTGTTCTGCACCCCGCGGGCGATCCGGAGCGGGGCGAGGACCACCGCGGCGCCGGCCAGGAACGGCCGGACGTCGGGGACCGGGCCGACCACGTCCACCCCGTCCAGCCGGGCGAGGCGGCGGACCGCGGGGGCGGGGCTCCGGCCCACGAGCGAGACCCGGGTCCCCGGCAGGCGACGCCGGACGTCGGGCCAGGCCTCGCGGCAGAACCAGCGGGCGCCGTCCACGTTCGGGCGGTAGTCGAGGGCCCCGACGAACACGCAGCCGCCCTCGGCCGCGGCGAGACCCGGCCGGAAGTAATCCAGGTCGACCCCGTTGGGGACCGCGTGGACCGGCCCGTCCGGCCGGGACCGGCGGTAGATCTCGGCCTCGGCCTCGGTGACCAGGGTCAGCGCGGAGACGACGTCCGCCAGCCCGGATTCCATCCGCCGCAGGCGCCTCCCCTCGGCCCGGTAGAGCCAGGCCCGGGGGCCGCGGCACGCCGCGGCGTAGTCGAGCCACTTCCGGCTGTCGACGTCCATCAGGTCGACGACCGACGGGATGCCGCGGAGCCCCTCGACCTGCAGGTAGGGGGCGACCCCCGAGGACGACGCCAGCGTCGCGGCGAACCGCGTCTCCCCGGCCCAGGCCCGGATCAGGTCGCGGAGGGCCGGCTCGTCGAACGCGCCCTCGGTCGCGGTCCGGCCCCGGGCCATCGAGGCGAGCGCCCGCCCCCAGCGGGACGCCCGCCCCAGGCGGACGACCGCCACCCGCTCGCAGTGGCGCCGCAGGGCGGCGACCGCCGACCCGTCCGGCTCCTCGTCCGCCAGGCAGGCCAGGTGGATCGCGGCCCGGCGCGAGAGCGAGCGGATGATGTGGAAGGTCCGGATCCGGTCCCCCTTGTCGGGGGGGTAGGGGAGGCGGTGGGCGACATAGAGGATCGCCGGGCGACCGGCCCCCCCCGCGACCGCGACCGGTCGATCCGCCACGCCGTCCGGGATCATCCGGCACCCGCCCGCGACGCCGGCCCGGTCCGGCCCCGGTGGTGGGAGTATTCGCCCCCGTAGTCGGGGCTGCGGACCCCCGCCACCACGACGCCCAGCGTCCGGATCCCGAGCCCCCGCAGCCGTTCGTGCGCGGCGTAGACCATCGGCAAGGAGCTCACCCCGTTGAGGACCGCCTGGACCGAGGCGTCGGTGTGCCGGGCGATCAGCGCCGCGTCGGCGATCGGGAGCACCGGCGATGCGTCGACCACGATGAAGTCGAATCGCCCCAGGAGCCGGTCGATCAGGCCGCCGAGCTCGCCGCGGGCCAGCGCCGTGAGGGCCCGGTCGTCGCACCGGCCGGCGGCGAGGACCCAGAGGTCCCGGACCGCCGCCGGGTGGACCGCCGCGTCGGACTCGGCCTCGCCCCGGAGCACCTCGCAGAGCCCGGGGCGGGCGGGCACGTCGAAGATCCCGTGGATGACCGGGCACCGCAGGTCGCCGTCGAGCAGCAGCGTCTTCCGGCCGGCGTGGGCGATGCTCGTCGCGAGGTGGCAGGCCAGCGACGTCTTCCCCTCGCCCGCCACCGCGCTCGTGACGACCAGGGAGCGGATGGGGAGGGCGGCGGTCGAGTGGATCAGGCTGGTCCGCACGTTGTCGACCGCCTCGATCAGCTCGGCATGCCAGTAGGGCACGCCCGCGCCGCCGGGGACGACCCCGGCCTTGGTCGGCCGCCGCGGGAGCGGCGGCAGGGTGCCGATCAGGCGAAGGCCCAGGCCCCGGACGACCTCGTCGGCCGAGCGGACCCGCCGCGTCCGGAACTCGACGTAGGAGAGGCCGGCCGCCACGAGCGCGAACGCGGCCGAACCCGCCAGCGCGGCCGACCTCAGCCGGGTGTCGGCCGCGCGGCGCGGGGTGTCGGCCGGCTCGATCAGCCGGACCCGCGACGGCGCGTCGAGCTCGATGTTCAGCGCCTCGACCTCGCCGCCGACCCGCTTCGCGGCCGCCTCGGTGATGGCGATCTCGTTCTGGACCGCCTCCAGGCTCATCGAGCCCCGGTTGATCGCCCCCGCGTCGATCGAGAGGCCTTTCACGTCGGCCGCGACGAGCTGTTCCATCTGCCCGAGGATCTTGACGCGGTCCTCCAGGGGTGTCGACGATCCCGCCGCCGCGACGCCCCCCGACACCCGATGGTCCCGCCGGAGCGTGGCCACCCGCTCGCGCATCAGGCGGGTCAGGCCCTTGATCTCCTCCTCCGGACGCCGGACCGACGGGTCGTCCGCGTTGCGGGCCGGCCGTTGGGCGGCGGTCAGCGCCGTGTTGAGTCGACCGATCCGGCCCGAGTAGTCGACGACCAGGGCGTCGCTCCTGATGGCCGCCTCGAGGGATGCCGGGTCCTTCGCCGCCGCCGCCGCGCCGGCGTCCTGCCTGCCGGATTCGCGATGCACCGCCAGCTCGATCTCGGCCTGCCGCAGGTCCATCCGGAGGCGGAGCAGCTCCCGCTCCATCATCGACCGGTTCTCCAGGGCCAGCGCATGCGTCAGGCGGACGTTCGACCGGTCCGCGGACCCGATCCTCCCGGCCAGCTCCTCCAGCTCCGCCCGCTTCTGCTTCAGGCGTGCCGAGTAGTCGGCGTAGATCTTCTGCAACTGCACGTGCCGCCCCCGACGGTCGTCGGCCTCGACGTTGACGACCTCGACGAGGTACGACCCGGCCACCGCGTTGACCAGCGTCGCCAGCCCTCCCGGCCCGTCGCCGCCCATCGAGATGTTGAGGACCTCGCCCGTGTAATCGGCCTGGACCTCCCGCTCCAGCCAGGCCATCGGATCGCCTTCTCGCGAGGCCCTCCTGACGAGGTCGAGCCCGCGGACCTCGGGGTCCCGCAGGACGGCGGAGAGCACCGAGCGGCCCCTGATCAGCCGGAGTTGCGTCTGCTTGTAGATGTCGAAATTAGCCCTGACCTCCTGCGTCGGGAAGATGATATTGGGCTGGTTCGCCGCGACATGCAGCATCGCCCGGGCGACGTGCCGGGAGGGCGGGATCGCGTACCAGGCGACCGCGCCCGCGACGGCCGCCGCGAGGGGGCCCAGGAGGGCCGCCGGCAGCCAGCGTCGCCCCAGCGCCCCGAGCAGCGTCAACGCGTCCGGCGGCGAGTTGAGGATCGCCGGCCGTTCGTTCGAAGGCGGGACGACGGCGGGCGCGCGCCCCCCCCAGGCGTCGGGGGGGGTCGGCCCCATCGAGGACGCGGGGCCTGCCGGGGAGACTTCCGAACCCGCTCCCATCATAGGAATATCGCTCGGTTGGATGATCGGGGCCCGTCCCGTCGGATGGCCGTCAGTTGCCCCAGGCGAGCGCCCGGGCGGGTTCGGTCGGGCGGTCCCACATCGAAGGGGGCGTCTCGGCCTCCCCCCCGGCGGCGACGCCCTGCGGCCCCCGCCCCGGCGTCGAGGAGACGAGCCCCAGGTAGGCGTCCTCGACGACCGCGCCGGACGGGATGCCGAGGAGGCGGCAGGAGGCCCGGGTGGGGACGCCCGCCACCTTCATCGCCGTGCCCAGCAAGATCCGGAGGTCGAGCCAGGGGCCCCGGTGCCGGAGATAATACAGGTCGCAGGCCAGCTTGCGTCGGACCCCCGGCACGTCGGTGTCGGGCGGGAGCTGGACCTGGGCGAGGCCGGTCAAGCCGGGGAGGATGCGCTCCCGATCGCGGTAGAAGGGGATCGCCTTCTCGAGCTGCCTGACGAAGTCCGGACGCTCGGGACGCGGGCCGATGAGGCTCATCTCGCCGCGGAGCACGTTGAAGAGTTGCGGCAGCTCGTCGACGTGGGTCCGTCGGAGGACCCGCCCGAGGGGGGTCACGCGAGGGTCGTTCGCCGAGGCCCACCTCGGCCCGGTCGACCGCTCGCAGTCGACGTACATGCTCCGGATCTTGTAGATCGAGAACTCCCGCCCGCGGCGGCCCAGCCGCCTCTGGCGATAGACCGCCGGGCCGCGCGAGGTGACCCGGGTCAATCCCATCGCGGCGAGCATGACGGGCGAAGTCAGGACGAGCAGCACCGCGGCCGCCGAGTAATCGACGGCCACCTTCGCCGACGCGTACCAGTCCCGGCGGGACCCGGGGCCGGGGGGGCCGCACGCCGACCCGGGCGGCGGGCCCGGCCCCTCGGCGGCCCCGTCCCCGTGGCCTTCGGGCCCCCGGGTGGGGGGCATGACCGCCGTCGCCGGCCCGGACGGGTCGCGGCGGATGATCGAGACGTCTGGTCCGGCCATCGGATCGACCTCCTCCCCCGCGTCGCCGCCCCGGACGAGGGCAATCACGCAGACCGGGGTCCAACTGTAGATGAGATTCGGACCGCGGCCGGCCGCCTCGCCGGCCTCGGTAGGCGCGCACTCCGTGCCCGTGGGTTGCACCCACACCGCCGGGGCCCCGGCACGCGCACCGCGATCCCGCGGGCCTCGCCCACGCGGCACCGGCCATCGAGGGGGATGGACCGCCGGCCCCCCTCCGACGGGGGGCGGTGTCGTCATCCGACTCCATCGGGCCCGGGCGGGCGGCTCGCCGCCGGGGCCACACCGATCTGCTCGTCATCGTGCGGAGAGGGCCCATCGTCGCCCGGGCCGGTCCTTCCGGCGGATTGCCTCATGGTGTCTGACATGACCGGACCACCAACCCCCGTCGACTTCGGGCCCGGCCATGAACGGGGGGAGCGATCCCCCCAACGGCGGCCTGCCTTGGCCGCGGGACCGGAGTGGGCCGCTGCCCGGCCCACGCGGCCGGTTCGCGCCCCCAGACCATCGAGAGCGGGCGAGTTGCTGGAACTCCCCCCGGGCTTCATCGCCATGCGGTAATGATGCGGACGACCGTCACGGCGATCTTCCGATACACTCCATCACGAGTGCATCCGCGACGGTGACGAAGCGTCGTCCCGCCCGTCCTGTGAACGCGAAAGTGGCCCTCGCGTCACGAATGCCGTCCCGCGCGACCTCGCCGGATCGACGCGATGGGCCGTTCGGCCCCCTCGAGCGGCCGGGGCCGGCCCCGCGACGGCTCAGCGGGGCCGGAAGGGCTTGATCGACCGCAACCGGGCGGCCCACGACGTCGGGCGGGCGGGACCGGCCCCCCGAGGCCCTTCGACGCCCGCCCGGTCCGCCCCGGGTGCCCCCGGCCTCGAGGCCCGCGTCGCGGGCCCGAGCATGAGCCGGTGCACGGCGTCCTGCAAGGCGGGCAGCCCGGGGTCGCCCGGCGGGAAGCCCAGCAAAAAGGCGAGGGCCTCCGCGGGGAGGTCGTAGTTCCAGCCCAGCAGGAAGATCGTCAGCGCGAGCCCGGCCCGGAGGTCGTCGTCGCGGCCTTCGGAGGCGGATAGGGCCGCGACCAGCGCCTCGAACTCGGCGCCGCCGGAGCCGGGCGGGAGCCTCGGGAGGGTCCAGGCGGTCCCGTCGCTCAGCCGGACTTCGACGCCCGGGAGGAACCCCGCCCGTCGCCCCGCCCGGGAATCATCGTGACCCATCCGGGAGCCCCCCCGCGACGGAATTGCGGCCAGCCCATGACGACCCGATCCATTATAGGGTCCCGGACAGCCGCGTGCGCCCGCCCGAGTCTCCCGCGGAGGGGCACCGCAAGGCGAGGCGACTTCTCGGACGGCCGACGGACGATCATCGGGCGGGGCCGGACCGTCGGGAGGCGGGCCCCCCGACCCGACGTCGGCGGGGCCGGGCCCCCGTCATGCTCCGGGCCGATGCCGACGCCGAGATCGCCGGCCGGCTCGACGCCCCACCCGCCGATCTCCCGGCGTATTTCCCCGGCGGGTCGCATGGCGCGGAGGCCCCCGGGGCCGGTCAGGCCCGGCGGCCGTGGATCCAGGTGAAAGGGTTGGCGGGCTGCTTGGCGACGATGTCGGCGACCTCGTCGGCGTAGGATTCGTAGCGGTCCTGCTGGCGACAGAGATAGTCCTGCGCCTTGGCCGCCCTCCCCGTCACCGAGAGGTCGCCGATCCCCCAGGCCTCGACGAGGTGGCCGATGATCTGGGCGTAGGTCCGGACCGTGTAGACCCCGATGCGTTGGGCCACCGCGCCGAAGTGGTCGAAGAGGTCGGGGTCCTCGCCGTCGGTCATCAGCCGGCCGGGCATGGCGACGAGGCCCTTGAGGATCGCCCGGAAGGCGAGCACGCCCGCCTCGGGGTCGCGCCCCATCACCTGGCCGACGACCCGGGTGTAGAAGGCCTCGTGGCGGGCCTCGTCGCCCGAGATCCGCCGGCAGATCCCGGCGAGGAACTCCTCGCCGCGGTCGGAGGCCATCTTGCCGACGTTGCCGTGGGTGATCCGCGTCGCCCGTTCCTGGAAGGCCGCGTAGATCAGGCCCGACGTGCTGTCGCCGTTGGCGCGTGGGTCGAAGCCGTCGCGGATGAGGTGGTGAATCGTCCGCTCGACGGACCGCATGTCCACCCGGCCGGAGAGCCGGAGGTAGGCGTTGAGGAGGTCGCCGTGGCGGTTCTCCTCCGCCGTCCAGCCCCGGAGCCAGCGGGCCCAGGGGGCGTCGTCGGTCCCGGTCTCGTCCTTGGCCACACGCTCCAGGGTGATCGCGTAGTTGGGCAACGCCTCCTCGGTGACCATGTTGCCGACGAGGACGACCAGGAGGTCGTCGGGCAGCCGGAGCGTGGACTCGCGGAACGACGCGAGCTGCTCGGCCCAGTCGCCGGCGGCCAGGTCCGGGAGCAGGTCGGACGGCTGCCAGGCCCGCTCGATCGGCGCGAGGAGCGAGAGGTTCTCGCCGACGAACCCCTGGAGATCTTCGATCAATTCCATGTCGGGACCCTGACCCGGACCGCTGGGCCGCGGCGCCCGGCGCGCGATCGCCTCGCGACGAGCCGGTGCCGGCCGCCTTGGCCGACGAGAGGCGGTCGACCGGGGAGGGTCGGGGTCCCGGGCCCGGCCGCACCGACCGATCCGCCTCGTGCGGGGCGTCGGACGGGAGATCCTAACCCAATCGCCGGGACACCTCAATCCGAGTTGGGCCTGAATAGGTGGATCGGTCCCGGCCGCGCGGCGGCATGCGAAGGCGCCCGGCGGCGCCGCGACGCCCCGGCCGGGGCCCGGGGCGGGCGGTGGCCGGTGGCCGGTGGCCGCGCGACGGCACCCGGCCCGGCTATGGTCGGGCCAACGATGCCGGCCGTCGCAAGCACAAGGATACTCCGCGGCCCCGCCTGATGAACATCGGGGGGCTGACGACGGGCGGACGGCGGAGGGCCCGCGGCGACGACGCCGCGGCCCGCCGCGACGCGCCCGCCCCGGCGGCGCCTCAGCCGACCCGGCCGATCGTGATCGGGACGTAGCTGGAGCCCCCGGGGGCCTCGATCCGCGCCGCCGGATGGGCCGTCGCGGGCGGGGCGAGGGGCCTCGCGGCCGGCTCGGGCGGCCCCGGGTCGGCCGAGGACGGCCGCGCCACCATCGGCCCGAGGTCCTCCGGGTCGGCACCGGCCTCCGGGAAAAACGAACCCAACCGGCCGTCAACCCCGGGGCGGGCCGGCTCGACCCGACCGACGTTCGCCGCCTCGACCGCCTCCATCTCGCGGAGCGCCCGGTACATCATCCGCTCGGCCGCCGCCTCGTACCTCCGCGCCAGCGTCGCCCCCCGCGACGGGTCGAAGATCGCCCGGTCGGCCGCGCCGCCGCGGTCGGCCTCGACCGCCCCGAGGTCCAGCGTCGCGCGGTGGGCCCGGAGCCCGGCGACTTTGGCGTCGATCTCCTCGGCCATCCGCGCCCGGGCCCACTGCCGGCGGGCCGCCGCGTCGCCCGCGGGGCCCTCGCCGGTGCCGAGCAGCCCGAAGTCGCCCCGGATCGCCCGCGAGAGCACCCGGACCCGCGACGTCCCGAACCCCCCGGGACGGCGGCCCTCGAGGTTCTCGGCCCGCTCCTCGTGCTCGGCCGACCAGCGGACCCCGTCGCCGTGGCCGAGGTCGGCCCGGAGCTCCAGCCACGCCGCGATCATCCGGTCGACCCCCTCGGGCATCCGCCGGAGCCG